>OLOZ01001544.1_pt1 | contig 15475 bp, 16 predicted proteins | sample 1673021 | NCBI WGS metagenome assembly OLOZ01 (sample SAMEA3136747, study PRJEB25190) | human gut metagenome | biome: human gut; feature: human-associated habitat; material: faeces | place: Austria | collected 2013
CTGGCAGATGAGGGCAATGTCATGAAGGCTGTATGCGGAGAAAAGATCGGAACCATCGTTCGTTAATTAAAATTTGGAGGAATAAAATGAGTGATTTTGATTTAAAAACATTAGATGATAAAATAGAGAAAAGTTTACACGTACTTAAAGAAGAAATGGGTACGGTAAGGGCAGGACGCGCTAATGCTGCGCTGGTGGATAAAGTTGTGGTGGAGTATTATGGAACTCAGACCCCGCTTAAGGCTTTGGCGAATATATCAGTGCCTGAACCAAGGACACTGATGATATCTCCTTTTGATCCAAAAAGCATTCCTGAGATTGAGAAGGCGATAAATGCCGCTAATGTAGGCATTAATCCCGCTAATGACGGTAAAGTTATCAGATTGCAGGTTCCTCAGGTAACGGAGGAAAGAAGAAAAGAGCTTACCAAAATTGTTAAGAAGCTGGGTGAAGACAGCAAGATTGCAGTAAGAAACTTGAGAAGAGATGCCAATGATAAGGTTAAGAAGATGGAAAAGGACGGAGAGTTTACAGAAGATGATGCTAAGAGTACTCTCGATGATATTCAGAAAACCATCGACAAAGCAGTTAAAGCTATTGACAAAATCGTAGTAGATAAAGAAAATGAAATAATGGAAGTTTAAACAGTATAAATTTATAACGAAATCGATAGATGTGACCGGAAGGTCACATCTATTTACGAAGTACAGGGTTTTAAATATGCTTGATAAAGAAAGAATGCCCCGGCATGTCGCCATTATAATGGATGGCAACGGAAGATGGGCAAAAGAAAGAGGATTGCCGCGCTTGGCAGGTCATAATGCCGGTATGAAGGCTATGAAAAAAATTGTGGATCATTCAGATAAACTCGGGATAAAATATCTTACCGTATATGCTTTTTCTACCGAAAACTGGAAGCGTTCTATTGCTGAGGTTTCCGGTATATTCAAATTGCTTGTGAAATATGTGGATAGTGATCTGAGAGAGCTTGTAAAAAATAATGTAAAGGTAAAAGTGCTGGGAGATTATACATCTTTGCCTAATGATGCGGTAAAGAGTTTGGAACGCACTTTGGAAGAAACAGAAAATAACACAGGTCTTCAGTTTAATATCGCTCTTAATTACGGAGGGAGAGATGAGATAAAAAATGCGGTAAAAGCTATAAGCGAGAAAGTCAGTGAAGACCTTCTTTCTCCTGATGACATAACTGATGACATTATATCTTCATATCTTTGGACCGGGAGTTTTTATGCAGGTGTGCCGGATCCCGAGCTGATAATAAGAACCAGCGGAGAACTGAGACTTTCTAATTTTCTGCTGTGGCAGAGTGCATATAGCGAGCTTGTTTTTCCCGATGTTCTTTGGCCCGACTTTACTCCGAAGGAATACGAGAAGGCCATTGCTGATTATCAGAGCAGGGAGAGAAGATTTGGAGGTAGATAACGTATGAAAACAAGAGTATTGTCGGGGCTAATCATGCTGCCATTGCTGATTATATTATATCTGGGAGGTTATGTTTTGTTCGGTGCCTGTCTGATTATAGGTATAATGGGTGTAAAAGAGTTTTTTAACGGCTTTAAAGCTATAGATATCAAACCTAATTTTGCTGTAGCTTGTATTTCAGCTGTAGGGCTTTATGCAGTAAATTTTTTCACAGATGGCCAAAAGGAATGGTATATGCTGTGGTTCTTCGGTATTGTGCTTTTAAGTCTTCTGTATCTGTTCAATATAGAACATAGAAAACTGGAAGATGCTATGGCTACTGTAACAGGCATTTTTTATGTTGTATTCTTTTCTTTTCATGTGACTTTAGTGGATCAGACAGATTATGCTCTTATGGTGTGGCTCATAGTAATTACAGCTTTTGGAACCGATATAATGGCTTATTTCAGCGGATATCTTTTGGGCAGACATAAGCTGTGTCCGAAAATAAGTCCTAAGAAGACTGTTGAAGGTTCTATAGGCGGCATTTTGGGAAGTGTTATCCTAAGCGGTCTGTTCGGATATTTTTTCATGCCTGAAGTTATAATACATTGTATCATCATAGGCGTCTTGGGTGGAATTGTTTCACAGTTTGGTGATTTGACTGCATCTATTTTCAAGAGGAAGATGGGAATAAAAGATTACGGGAATCTTATTCCCGGCCACGGAGGTATTTTGGACAGATTTGACAGTGTACTCTTTACAGGTCCGATGGTTTATTATTATATAGTGTTGGTTATGGAATATTTATTATAACAGTATTTGTGACAGGGCTGGGTTTTATGAAAAGAATTTCGATTTTGGGGAGTACGGGATCTATAGGGACTCAGGCATTAGATGTGATAGAGGAAAACAGCACTGAATTTTCGGTATCGGCTGTTTCCTGCTCAAAGAATATTGCGCTTCTCTGCCGTCAGATAGAGAAGTTCAGACCTCAGGCTGTATGTGTAGAGCGTGAAGAAGATGCTTTGTTGATATCTGAAAAGTACAGAAATACAGAAGTTTTTTACGGAGATAAAGGACTTAAAGAGATTGCTTCTATGGAAGACTGCGATATGGTGTTGAATTCTCTCATGGGCATGAGAGGTCTTGAACCTACTATGGCGGCTGTAGATGCCGGAAAGGATATCGCATTTGCCAATAAGGAGACTCTTGTGGTGGGCGGTGAGTTGGTGATGGCTGCCGTAAAACGAAAGGGTATTAAACTTCTTCCTGTGGATAGTGAGCATAGCGCAATTTTTCAGTGTCTTCAGGGTAGCACTGCCAGCAATGTGAAAAGAATATTGCTGACAGCATCGGGAGGACCTTTCAGAGGATACAGCGCAGAGCAGCTTGAGAAAGTAACGATAGATCAAGCACTTGCTCATCCAAACTGGTCCATGGGAAAAAAGATAACAATAGATTCTGCAACTATGATGAATAAAGGACTTGAGATAATAGAGGCCAGATGGCTGTTTGATATTCCTGCAGAGAAAATACAGATAGTTGTTCATCCTCAGAGTATCCTTCACTCTGCAGTGGAATACAGAGACGGAAGCATAATCGGACAGATGGGCGTGCCGGATATGAGGGTGCCTATAGCTTATGCTCTTTCTTATCCTGAAAGACTGGAGATGGGATCATCTATGGAGAGTCTTGATCTTTTCAGTCTTAAAGAAGGAATGACGTTTTATCCTGCAGACAGAGACGTATTCAGAACCATAGATTTGGCATATGAAGCCTGTCGCTTGGGAGGAAGTTATCCCGTAGTGCTTAATGGAGCCAACGAAGTTCTTGTAGAAATGTTTTTAGCGGGAAGAATAAGGTTTATAGATATCCAGAATACTCTTATGAAAGTGATGGAAGAGCATAAGCCTGAATATAGATTGGATATGGAGGGAATATTGGAGCAGGATATGAGGATTAGAGAGAAAATGAGGAATATGATTTAATAGGAGGAAATCTATGACTATAATATATGCGATTTTAATATTTTGCGTACTCATATTTGTCCATGAGTTCGGTCATTTTATCGCAGCAAAAGCCTGTGGAGTAAAAGTAAATGAATTTTCCATAGGTATGGGACCTGCGTTTTTTAAAAAACAGAAGGGAGAGACTCTTTATTCATTGAGAATTTTCCCAATAGGAGGATTCTGCGCCATGGAAGGTGAAGATGAGGATTCCAATGATGAAAGGGCTTTCAACAGAAAACCCGCATGGCAGAGGGCTGTGGTTTTGGCGGCAGGAGCTTTTATGAATCTTCTTACCGCAGTAATCCTGATGATAATAATTGCCTTTTGGTCAGGTCAGGCAACAACAGTTGTAGATGAAGTTCTCGATGATTCTCCGGCATATGAGGCAGGGCTTCAGTCAGGCGATGAGATTGTAGCTGTAAATGACAGCCGCATAAATGATTGGAATGATATTCTTGCTGCAATAGGAGGAAGTAAGGCTGACTCTGTAGAGTTAACAGTGGAGAGAAACGGAAGAAATATTTCTGTGACATCGGCCATAGAGTACGACGAAGAAGCCGGTAGGTCGAAGGTAGGCATAAAGCCTGTAGTACGTCATAATATTATTGAATCCATAGGGACTGGTATAAAAAATACAGGCAATATGACGGTGATGATGTATGATATTATTAAAGAACTTATTACAGGAGGAGTCTCTGCCAAGGAACTGAGCGGTCCTGTCGGTATAGTATATGCTGTAAACGATACAGCTAAGGCCGGAATTATCTATGTGGTTTATTTGTCAGCTCTTTTGAGCCTGAATTTAGCTATCATGAATATGCTTCCGTTTCCAGCTCTTGACGGAGGACGGCTGCTGTTCCTGCTCATAAGGAAAATAACCGGAAAACGTGTTACCGACGAAATGGAAGGAAAAATACATTTTATAGGTATAGTTCTTCTCATGGTGCTGATGGTATACGTCACGTGGAATGATATAGTGAAGTTTATCGTTCCGCTGTTTTCATAAGGCGGGTCGGATATGAAAAAAAGTGTTTTTTGCGGTAACGTAGAGATAGGAGCAGGCAAACCTGTTTCCATTCAGTCAATGACCAATACCAGAACATCCGATGTAATGTCTACAGTCTGCCAGATAAAAAATCTCGAGTCTGCAGGATGTCAGATAGTAAGGTTAGCCGTTCCTGATGAAACGGCGGCAGAGGCTTTCGGAAAAATAAAACTCAGATCAAATGTGCCTCTTGTGGCAGATATACATTTTGATTACAAACTTGCTCTTAAGGCTATGGAGTACGGAGCAGATAAAATAAGGATCAACCCGGGAAATATCGGTTCTGAGGATGGGATCAGGCAAATAGTAGAAATGGCGAAGAAGAAGAGGATTCCTATCAGAGTAGGAGTGAACTCAGGTTCTCTGGAGAAAGATATTCTGAAAAAATATGGCAGCGTGACAGCAGAGGGATTAGCCGAAAGTGCGCTGAGAAATGTATCTGTTCTTGAGAAATATGATTTTGAAGATATAGTAATATCCCTGAAATCTTCTGATGTGAAGATGAATTTCGATGCATATAAAATTGTCAGCCGGCATTCAGTATATCCGCTGCATATCGGAGTGACGGAAGCAGGGACATTGAACAGAGGACGTATAAAATCAGCGGCAGGGATAGGTGCCTTGCTGCTTGAGGGTATAGGTGATACAATGAGAATTTCTCTTACTGCAGATCCTGTGGAAGAAGTGTTTTTTGCCAAAGAGCTTCTTTCGGCTATAGGCCTGCGGAAGGACAGAATAGAGATTATATCCTGTCCCACCTGCGGAAGGACAGAAGTGAATCTGCAGGCTATTGCAGATGAGATAGAGAAGAAAGTTGAAACTCTTCAGGACAAAGGTGCAAAACATCTTAAAATTGCTGTGATGGGATGTGCTGTCAATGGGCCCGGGGAAGCAAAAAGTGCAGATATAGGCGTGGCCTGCGGAAAGGGAAAGGGTGTTCTCTTTGCGGGGGGAAAGATCATAAAGACTGTAAAAGAAGAAGATATTGTAGTTGAGATAATCAAGATGGCGGAAGAATACATATGAGAGAGATACTGGAAAATTCTATTGATTTTTCTAAACTTGGGAGTTACAGAAAAGAAGATCTTACATTTGATATAAAAAAGGCTGTGATATCAAGAGAAACAGGAAGGCTTTCGCTTGATGCAGAGCTTAATTTTGTGTTGCCTTATGAATTTATAGACAGGTTCAAAAGGTCGCTGCAGGGGCGGCTTCCTGATGTTGAAGGAATAGATCTGAATATAGCTTATGAAAATCTTATTCAGAGTATAGAGGAAGCCATGGGTTTTTACATAGGTCATATGATCGCTCTTGTCAATGGCAAATATGCTCATGTTACAAAGACTATATATACAGACAAATGGCAGTTTGAGGACGGAAAGTTGGTAATATATGCACTGGGTCAGTTGTCTGTGGATGTTCTCAATAAAGAAGTGTCGGATAAGTTTAGTATGCTTATAAAAAGGGATCTTAAAGAAGATATCACTGTAAGATTTGAAAATCACGTCCAAAAGTATAAAATCATAGGAAAACAGATGGAAGAAAAAGAGAAATCTGTTTATGAAGAACATCGGCAAAGAGCTGTAAAAGTGCAGACTCAGCGACGAGAGAACCCGGATTCATCAACAGATAGCGGAAGTGTCATACCATTTCCGTCGGGAGGGCAAGGCGGTAGCAAACCCTTTAAGGGAAGACGCAGAAAGGCTTATACTCCTGTCAAAGGAAATCTTATAATGGGAACGGCTATAACAGAGAAAGCTATGGCTATAAGAGATGTTACTTCCGAAAGCGGAACAGTTGTGATTGAAGGGGAAATGTTTAAGAAAGACTGTCGTACCACGAAAAATGACAGTAAGCTGGTAAGTCTTTACGTGACTGATAAGATTACAAGTATCTGTGTCAAAGCTTTTGTTCTCAATGAGAAATGGGATGATATAGATAATCATCTAAGTAAGGGAGACGGAATAAAGATACAGGGGATGGCTCAGTGGGACAGATTTGATAACTGTGTGACTATAATGGCTGACAGTATAGAGAAGGCAGAAAAGAAAGAGCGTATAGATACATATCCGGAAAAAAGAGTCGAGCTTCATGCTCATACTAAAATGAGTGCTATGGATGGGCTTAACGATATAAAACGTATGGTAAAAACTGCTGAAAAGTGGGGGCACAAAGCTGTGGCGATAACGGACCACGGAGTAGTGCAGGCATTTCCGGATGCGTCTCATGCAGCCAAGGATATTAAGATATTATATGGATGTGAAGGGTATCTTCTTGAAGACAGGGATCTTATAGATGAAAACGGCGTGATAAACTACAAAGGAAGGGGAACTAATCACGTAATAATCTTTGCCAGAAACAGAAAAGGTCTTAAAAATCTGTATAAGCTTGTATCTCTGTCTCATCTTGAATATTTTTACAAGAAACCTAGGATACCTAAGTCTATTCTTCAAAAGTACAGAGAAGGTCTTATAGTAGGTTCTGCATGTGAAGCGGGAGAACTTTACAGAGCTGTTCTGAATAATGAAAGTGATGAGGAAATCAAGAGGCTTGTTGATTTTTACGATTATTTGGAGATACAGCCGCTTATAAACAATAAGTTTCTTATAGAGCATGGAATGGTCAAAAGTGAGGAAGAACTCAGAGAAAATAATAAAAGGATTGTAGCATTAGGAAAGCAATATAATAAACCGGTAGTGGCAACCTGTGATACTCATTATTTCGATGAAGAAGAAGCTCTTTACAGAAGGATTCTTATGGCAGGACAGGGTTTCAAAGATGTGGAAGGAGATAAAGGGCTTTATTTCAGGACTACTCAGGAAATGATGGAGGAATTCATGTATCTGGGAGAGGAAACTGCATATGAAGTGGTTATAAAGAATACAAATCTGATTGCTGATATGATAGAACCAATGATGCCTGTGCCTGAAGGAAAGTTTCCTCCTAAGATAAAAGGGGCTGAGGAAGATCTTAGACGAGCATGTGAGGAACGTGCTGCCGATATGTATGGGTCGCCTCTTCCTCAAGAAATCAGAGAGCGTCTTGATAAAGAATTGAATTCCATCATAGATAATGGATATGCGGTTATGTACAGATCTGCCGAAATGCTGGTGAAAAAATCTCTGGAGGATGGTTATCTTGTAGGATCGAGAGGCTCTGTAGGATCTTCGTTTGCTGCTACAATGTCAGGAATAACCGAGGTAAATCCTTTGCCGCCTCATTATTTATGTCCTAACTGTAAAAATTTAGAATGGGGAGATAATGAGAAATACGACTGCGGTGTAGATATGCCTGATAAAGTATGCCCTGAATGCGGCGCACCTTACAGTAAAGAAGGGTTCACCATACCATTTGAGACTTTTCTGGGATTTGAAGCAAATAAGGAGCCTGATATAGACCTTAATTTCGCAGGAGAGTATCAGGGAACTGCGCAAAAATACGTAGAGGAGATATTTGGTGAGAAAAATGTGTTCAAAGCAGGCACTATCGGTACTATAAAGGATAAGACTGCATATGGATATGTTGCTAAATATTTTGATGAGCGAAATATAAATGTGAATAAATTTGAGATGGACAGACTAACTTCATGCTGCGAAGGAGTTAGAAAGACCTCAGGACAGCATCCCGGGGGGATAATCATAGTTCCGGAGGGGCATGAGATATACGAATTCTGCCCCGTGCAGCATCCTGCCAATGATGTCAAATCGGATATAGTTACAACTCATTTTGATTATCATTCCATAGATCAGAATCTTCTTAAACTTGATATACTGGGACACGATGCTCCTTCCATGATAAGGCAGCTTCAGGATATGACAGGAGTAGATCCTCTGAAGGTACCTATCAAAGATGATAAAGTCATGACTATATTCAACGGAATAGAAGGTCTGGACATAAAGAATCCTGACTATAAATTCACTCATGGAAGTTACGGAATACCTGAATTCGGTACTAAATTTGTCAGACAGATGCTGGACGATACCAAGCCAGATGCTTTTGCGGATCTTGTCCGTATATCAGGATTTTCCCATGGTACCGATGTATGGCTCGGAAACGCTCAGGAACTTATAACAAGCGGTACAGCTACAATGAAGGATGCGATTTCAACTAGGGATGACATCATGAACTACCTCAGATTAAAAGGCGTTCCCAATAAAGATGCTTTTACCATCATGGAGAAGGTACGTAAAGGTAAAGGACTGACTTTGGAACAGGAAGAACTGATGAAAGAAAATGATGTTCCTCAGTGGTATATAGAATCCTGTAAAAAGATACAGTATATGTTCCCGAGAGCCCATGCGGTGGCATATGTTATGATGTCCAACAGAATAGCTTATTATAAAGTGTATCATCCTGTCGAATTTTATGCTGTGTACTTCACAACAAAGGTAGCCTATTTTGATGAAAAGGTTATATTAAAGGGGATAGATTCTATTGAGAACAGAATGGAGGAGATAATAAGAAAAGGACAGGATGCTTCAAAAAAAGAAGAGGACGAGCTTCCTGTGCTGGAAGTGGCGTATGAGATGTGTTCGAGAGGATATGAGTTTTCTCCGGCAAGATTAGGAATCTCTGACAGTCTTCGCTTTCTTTCTCATGAAGGAAAAGTTCTTCTTCCTTTTGTGGCTATAACAGGTGTCGGTGAAGGGGCGGCTGTAATATTTGAGGAAGAATATAGGAAAAGACCTTACGAGACTGTAGAAGATGTAAGTGACAGAGGAAAGATAAATAAGACGGCGCTGGACGAGCTTCGTCAGCATGGTGTTTTGGAAGGACTTCCGGAAACTGCTCAGATAAGCCTGTTTGGATAGGATGTGGTGAAAAGCCTGCCTGTATCGGTTAAGAAATTACTGATATAGACAGGCTTGTGTTTTCTGAAAAGAATAGCAGCGATTAATTTTATTGTATTAGGTATTCTGCTGTCTGTGAATTACTGGAGAAATATAGTATGATTTATACATAGTATATATAATCTTTTTTTCTCGGAGCGGCTGTAGGTTCACAGCCATCTGTATATCCCAGTACGCAGTGTCCTATACCTTCATAATTACCTTTAATGCCGAGTTCTCTGAGGATTTTTTTTCCTTCTTCTGATTCGAACTCTTCTTTTGCTCTGTGTATCCAGCAGCTTCCGATGCCTTCGCTGTGGGCGGCTAACATCAGGTTACCGATGACTAAACTCCCGTCATAAATATATGTGCTGCGTGTTTTATCAGCAAGAACTACTAAAACTACAGGAGCGCCGTAAAAGGGGTCTATATCTGTCCCCATAATTTTCGCATTCATCTTTGAGAGTCTGTCTCTCAATGTTTTATCTGTAACTGCTATAATTATGCAGGGCTGGCTTCCTTTTCCCGAGGCAGCGTAAGTTCCGGCCTCACAGATTTTTTTAACAGTTTCCTGCGGTATCATATCGGGCTTATATTTTCGTATGCTTCGTCTTGTTTCTATTGATTTGATTATTTCGTTCATTTTTACCTCCTTATTTTGACAGAACTTATGTCTTTATTATAGTACAGCAGTATGTATTATTTTAGTATATTTTGAAGAAATTGCTGTTTTTCGTACAAGTATTGGTACTGTGACATGTATTTTTTGCGATTTACTGCTTTAGTGTGATATAATAAACTAATAATTATTAACTGTATAAGAGGAGTTATTATGTATATTCGCAAATATGAACGCAATGACTGCAGAGAGATTCTTTCTCTGTTTTACGATACTGTACATACTGTAAATTCCGGAGATTATACCCGCAAACAGCTTTTTGCATGGGCTACAGGAAAGGAAAATCCAGAGGAGTGGGATGAGTCGCTGATGAAAAATTACAGTTTTGTAGCTGTTGAAGATGGTGCTATAGTAGGTTTTGGAGATATTGATGAAGGTGGGTACTTGAACAGATTGTTTGTGCATAAGGATCATCAGAGAGAAGGCGTGGCGTCAGCCATTTGCGATGCGTTGGAACAGGCCGTGCAAAATAGTAGGATAGAGGTACACGCCTCTGTTACGTCAAGACGAATACTTTGGGATCATTGGAAGAATTTCATGGGTGATAGAGGTACACGCCTCTGTTACGTCAAGACCTTTTTTTGAAAAGCGCGGATATAAAATCATAAAGAAGCAGGAAGTAAAGCGCGGCAAAACAGCTTTGACAAATTATATAATGGAAAAACAGGGAGTTGTTTCAAACAGAGAATTCATAAAGGAAAGTATAGAAGGCAGAGAGATTAAGGAGGCTCTGCACCGTTATACAGGAAAGGAGATGGTTCGTCTTCACGGTAATCCGCCATATATGACTGTTTTAGTTCACGGCGGTCCGGGAGATATAGGATCGCTTGAAAATGTTGCTGACTGTTTGGCTGGGATATTGCCCGGTTCAGGTGTTTTAGAGGCTTTACAATCTAAATATTCAATAAATGAATTAGTGGAAGAACTGTATCAGCAGATAAAAAACAATTGCTCTGGGAAAGTCTGCATAATCGGCCATTCATGGGGTGCATGGCTGTCTGCGTTATTGGCGTCGGAATATCCTGAGATTGTAAAAAGACTGATTCTTATAGGATGCCCTCCTCTCGAAGATGAATATGTGAGCCAAATAAATAAGAGAAGATGCAAGAAAATGTCTGATGGTGAAAGGGATTTGTTTGAAAAATTGTTTGAAGGTAAAATATCCTCAGAGGAAATGGGTTTGATTTCGGATATACTTAAAAAAACTGATAATTACTGCTTGCGGGACGACTGCTATTATAAAAGTGACAGAACAGACAGCAAAATGTATAATGCTGTTTTTAGGCAAGCCTGTCGTATCAGAAGTCGCGGAGGGTTTTTGAAGGCTTTTGGAAAGATAAAATGTGATATATATCTAGTACATGGCCGGCAAGACCCTCATCCCGAAAAGGGGGTAGCAGAGCCTCTAAGGAAATCAGGGATTTGTTTTGAATCTTATATTCTGGATAAATGCGGACACAGTCCTTTTTTAGAAAAATTTGCCCGGCAGGAATTTTATGATATACTGTTATGGATAATATCAGGAAAGAAAGGCGGCTGATAAGGAGGGTTATATCTATGGCATCATGGATTTTTATGTTATGCAATGCTGTGCTAATTCCATTGATAATGATTTGTTTTGGACGATACTTCATGAAAAGGCCTCCGAAAAAAATTAATGCTTTGTTCGGATATAGGACAGCAATGTCCATGAAAAACGATGATACATGGGAATTTGCGCATAAATACTGCGGCAGATTATGGTGGATTGTCGGATGGATATTACTGTTTGTTTCAGTTATAGTTTTTCTGATCATATGGGGAAAAGAAGACAGCGTTGTTGATAAGACAGGGATTGCTGCTTTGGCTGTACAGGTAGCTGCTTTGGCAGGTACTATAATACCTACAGAAATAGCTTTGAAACGTAATTTTGATAAATATGGAAACAGACGTTAATAAATAGAAAGTAAGGAGAATATAAAAATGTCACTGGAAAGAGCAAAAGCTTATTTGAAAAGATTTGGACTTGATAATGAAGTTATGGAGTTTGATGCCTCGTCGGCAACAGTGCGGGAAGCTGCCGAGGCTATAGACTGTAAAGAAGAAGAAATCGCCAAGTCACTTTCCTTTATTGTGAATGATAAGCCTATACTGATAGTTGCAGCCGGTAACCGTAAAATAGACAATAAGAAATTCAAGGCTGAGTTTTCCGCAAAGGCGAAAATGATTCCCTTTGATATGGTGGAAGAACTGACGGGCCATGCCGTTGGAGGAGTCTGTCCTTTTGGAGTAAATGAAGATGTTGCCGTTTATCTGGACATTTCCCTTAAAGATATAGGGACTGTTTATCCTGCATGCGGAAGCTCCAACAGTGCCATAAGATTGACAATAGATAAGCTTGAAAAAATAACGAATAGCAAGAAGTGGGTAGATGTTTGTCGTATTATTAAGTAGAGAAAAAGCGTACTGTAAAGCAGGAAAACACAAAAATGCTGATATTTGAATTATGTATCAAATAGTCCTTGAAAATTCAATGTTTATATGATAATATATTATTGATATAACTAATGGATTTAGTAAGAGTGGGTGAAACGCCCACTCTTTACTTTTGTAAACAGGCAGAAATCAGCCTGTCATATTATCAAAAGCGAAAGAGAGTGTTTTATGGCAAAGAAAAAAATCACCGATACAGTAGAAGAACTGCTGGACGGGTTTTTATCTGACGAAGGGTATGAGCTTTATCATTGCGAATTCATAAAAGAAGGAAGAGATTGGTTCCTCAGGGTTTATATTGATAAATTTCTGAAGGATGGATATGTTAGTATTGAAGATTGCGAGAAAGTCAGCAGGTTTTTAAGCGAAAAACTTGATGAAGGAGATCTGATAGAGCAGAATTATTATTTAGAAGTATCTTCTCCCGGTATGGATAGACCGCTTATAAAAACAGATCACTATGAGAGGTATGTGGGAGAAGAGATAGAGATAAAGCTTTATAAAGGAAAGAATGGAACAAAGAGCATACAAGGTGTTCTCGGGGGTATAGACGGTGATGTGATAACAGTTACAGATCACGATGGAAAAGAGTGCAAACTCCGGCTATCTGAGATCGCCAAGGCAAATCTGGCTGTTGTTTTTTAATATAGGAGGATATGAGAGAAAATGAATAAAGAATTTATAAATGCTATAGATGATTTAGTAAAAGAGAAAGGGATTTCAAAAGATGTCCTTATCGAGGCTATAGAATCTGCTCTGGTTTCAGCATATAAGAAGAATTACGGTACATCTCAGAATGTCAGAGTGAATATCGACAGAGAAGAGGGGGATGTCGATGTTCTCATGAGGCGTGATGTTGTGGAAGAAGTGGAGGACGAGTTTACCGAAATTTCTCTGCAAGAGGCGCTTGAAATAGATCCGAGATATCAGGTGGGAGACGTTGTTGAATATCAGGTAACTCCTAAGGATTTTGGAAGAATAGCAGCTCAGACGGCTAAACAGGTTGTAGTTCAGAGAATAAGAGAAGCTGAAAGAGGTATGATATTTGATAATTATATCAGCAGGCAAGGGGACCTAATAACAGGAGTAGTTCAGAGAATAAGTAATGATACGATATTTGTAAATATGGGCAATACCGAAGGTATACTTGTGTCCGGCGAAAGAGCGACAGGAGAACGATACAGAGTCAATGACAGAATAAAAGCCTATATTATGGATGTGAGAAAGAGTACAAAGGGTCCTCAGATATTCCTTTCCAGAACTCACCCTGGTTTTGTGGAAAAGCTTTTTGAACTGGAAGTGCCTGAGATAGAAGATGGTACTGTAGTAATAAAAAGTATTGCCAGAGAGGCAGGTTCAAGGACAAAGATCGCAGTATATACAGAAGATGAAAATGTTGATCCTGTAGGAGCATGCGTGGGAACGGGAGGCTGCCGAGTAAAAAATATTGTAGATGAGTTATTTGGAGAAAAGATAGATATAACTACATGGGATGATGATCCAAGAATATTGATAAAAAATGTTCTCAGCCCTGCTAAAGTAGAGGAAGTTTTAGTGGATGAAGATGAAAAATCGGCTACTGTCGTAGTTCCTGATTATCAGCTTTCATTGGCTATTGGAAAGTCCGGACAGAACGTACGTCTGGCAGCAAGACTTTGCGGTTGGAAGATAGATATAAAGAGCCATACTCAGTATTTTGGCGATGGGTCAGAAGAAATCTCCGGTGATTTTCAGGAAGATTATGAAGATGACGGCATAGAGTATGTAGGAGAAGATGTTGAATATGCAGAAGATAAAAATATCGACAGCGATCAAAATGAGATGGACACAGATGCTGCCGATGAAGATAGGGGAGATGAAATTGAAAAATAAAAAGACCCCTATGAGAAGATGTGTCGGATGCATGGAGTCAAAGCCTAAAAAAGACTTAGTAAGGATAGCTTTTTATGAAGGACAGATAAATATAGATCCTGTGGGAAAAGCCAAGGGAAGAGGTGTGTATTTGTGTCCGGATATAGAATGTATGGAGAAAGCGAAAAGAAAACGTGCTCTTCAGCGAAGCTTTGAGACGGATATATCTGAAGAACAGATGGCGAATATATTCAAGGAGCTTGAGGAGTATGCGAAGTAAAATAAATAGTTATCTGGGATTTGCTAAAAAATCAGGAAATCTGATGTCAGGGACAAATACTTGTATTTTCGGAATATCCAAAGGAAAGGTAAAACTTGTGATACTGGCAGAAGATATCTCGGAGAACAGCGAAAAAAAGATAATGAAGGAAATAAGAAAACACGGTGTTAGATATGTTAAGTATGGAAGAGGCGACGACCTCTCTCATGCTGTGGGAACATCAGGAAGAAGCGTATTCGCCGTGTGTGATGATAATTTTATGAAAGTTATTTTGGATGAGATAAACAGGGAATCAGAATAAAGGAGGAAGTGCGTATGAAAATAAAGGAGTTGGCATCTGAATTGAGTCTGACCGGTAAGGAAGTACTTGAGAAGGCCAAATCTATGGGAATAGCAGTGTCAGACGTAAATGATGATATGTCGGAAATAGACACTACAGCAGTTAGAAATACTATCACGAAAAGTGGAGCTCATACTGAGACTAAAGTAGTGAGAGTGAGAACTAAAAAATCTGAAAATGACAAAAAAGACGGTGAACCTAAAGTGACTGTGAAAGCTGCCAAAATCAAGTTGCCGGAAGTAAAGAAGTCAGCAAAAACAACTGCAAAATCCTCCAATAAAACAACTGCAGCAAAACCGCCGATGGGAAAACCTATCGTATCAAAAGAAGTTGAAGGCAGAATGAAACCGCCTGAAGGAAAACCAGTAGTATCTAAGGATGCGTTTGAAGAAAGAACTTCAGGAAATATTGCAGATAAAGCTGCTGAAAAGAAATCAGAAGATAAAAAGGTATTTGAAGAAAAAAATTCTGAGATTTCAAAGATGAAACCGGTTTCGGAAACTGCCTCTGTGAGTAAACAGGAAGCAAAGAAACCTGAGATTAAG
>OLOZ01001548.1_pt1 | contig 15436 bp, 15 predicted proteins | sample 1673021 | NCBI WGS metagenome assembly OLOZ01 (sample SAMEA3136747, study PRJEB25190) | human gut metagenome | biome: human gut; feature: human-associated habitat; material: faeces | place: Austria | collected 2013
GAAGGGCAGCACGGTCTTAGTGCAGTAGAACGTGGAGCGCACGTCACTCGCGAACACGGCATCCCAGTCCTCCAGGGAGATCTCGTCCACACGGCCGTCCTTCAGCGCCATGCCGGCGGCGTTGTTCACCAGCACGTCGATGGAGCCCCACTTCTCCTTGGTGTCGGCGAACAGCGCGTCCACCGTTTCGGGCTGGGTGATATCCAGCTTGTGGAACCAGGCGGTGCCGCCCGCCTCGGCGATGGCGTCCACGACGGCCGCGCCGCGCTCCTCGTTGCGGCCGCACACCACCACGCGCGCGCCCTCGGCGCCGAACATCTTCGCGATACCCGAACCGATGCCGCTGGTGGAGCCGGTGACGATGGCAACTTTGCCCTTCAAACGATCCATGGTTTCCCTCTTTCTACGCACTATGGCCAGCCAGCTTTGATGATTTTAGCAGTAATGGAATGCGACGGTACGTCCCGTCCGGCCCGCGCGCCCGATCTCCCTTGGCAATGGCGCGGAGATCGCGAAAGCCGGCTTGGCTCCAGACAAACTTCCGCCCCCCCTACGCCGCAAGGAATCGAGAGGGATCGGCATCGGCGTCGGCATCGGCATCGGCGTCGGTATCGGATTGGCGGCGCATGCGAGCCGCCAAAGCCAGCGGACCGCCCTTGCGCTACTATGGCAGCAAGACGGCCGAAGCAGACGAGAAAAGAGGCGTCGTGGAAGATACCGAAGGCAGAGTCGCAGCGCAGGATTTTTCAGGGGAAGAGCCCCGCGACTTTGGCGCAGACCGCGCTGTATGCCCGATCTGCCCGCATGCCTGCGTCCTGGCCGAGGGGCAGACGGGGCTCTGCCGTGCGCGCGTCGCCGAGGGTGGAGAGGTGGTGGATGCCAACTACGGACGCATCACGTCGTTGGCGCTGGATCCCATCGAGAAGAAGCCGCTGGCCCGCTTTCGCCCTGGAAGCAAGGTGCTCTCCGTGGGTTCCTACGGCTGCAACCTGCGCTGCCCGTTCTGCCAGAACGCTTCCATCGCCTGCGCCGGCGAGCGCGACGTGCCCTGGCGCGAAATCGCACCGGCCGAGTTGGTGGATGCGGCCGCATCGCTTGTGACCGAAGGCAACATCGGGCTCGCCTTCACCTACAACGAGCCGCTCGTGGGCCTCGAGTTCGTCCGCGGCACCGCGCGCCTCGCCCACGAGCGTGGCCTGGTCAACGTGCTGGTATCCAACGGCTACGTGAACGACGGCCCGCTGCACGAGGTGGCACCGTTCATCGATGCCGCGAACATCGACCTGAAGGGCTTCACCCAGAGCTTCTACGACCTCGTCGGCGGCGACTTGGCAACTGTGAAGCACACCATAGAAGTGCTGGCTGCCACACCCAGCTGTCACCTGGAAGTAACGACGCTCGTCATCCCCGGCCTGAACGACAGCGACCAGGAAATCGCCGAGGCGGCCCAATGGCTCGCCTCCCTGGATCCGTCGATCCCCTACCACCTGACCCGCTTCTTCCCCTGCCACCGCTTGACGGATCGCCCCGCCACCCCGCCCGAAACCGTCCATCACCTAGCCAACGTAGCGAGGCGCTACTTGAAGCACGTCTACGTAGGAAATTGCTAACGATCAAAACTTAAGGGCCGCGCCACTAAAAGCACCGACTACCCCTGTCGCCGCTCGACATACTCCTTGAAGCCGGGCAATGCGAAGTAGAAGTCGCCATCGAGAGTTTCGCCAATAACGCCGCTTTGCACGAGCCGCTTCTTGTAGGTGGAAATATGCCCCGAGGGCTTACCCAGCCGTTCCATCAGATCGATGCGGCGGCTTGTTTTCCCATCTTGAGCCATTGCCGCAAGAAATGCCCTGTCCGCTCGGGAGAGTTCCGCATAGGTGACATCGAAGATGCGATCCTCTAACTCGCGCTGAGCCCTCTGCGCACCGGCACGGACATCGTCAACGCTCAGGAAGGCGTCATCGGGATGCATTCGCCACGCCCGGTAGCCCAGAAGCTGCAGCATGAAGGGAAACCCGTCGATGGCTTCAACGGCTTCGCCCAAGGCCTCTTCGTTGATGAGCCTACCGCCCTCTTCCACGGTCAGACGGAAAGCCTCCTCAACTTCATAGGAGGCCAACGGGCCCAACTCGAACCGCTGAGCCCGGCGCAAAAACGACGTGTTCTTTCCGCTCAGAAGCGAGCTTATATGGAAGGGAAGCCCCGCCATGACAAGAGCGACCTTACGATTCTCGCGCACGAAATGCTGGTACGTTGAAACCAGGTGGCTCATCTCGTCGAGAGACACGTCCACTTCGTCAACGGTTATCAGCAGACCGGCATCCACTTCGCTTAAACGATCCAGAAGACCATTCATGCGGGTACGCCAATTCGCATCCGAATCGTCTTTTGCACTCCAAGTTGCTCCTCCTATACCCGCGATGCTCACGCCCGTGAGGCGTTTCTCGGACGAGGCCGCGATGAGATGCGAGGCCGACTCCTCGGTGCGCTGGACAATATCTTCGAGCATGCCCGGAGTGGCCGAAACGTTGGCCACCACCCATCCGAGCCGAGACGCCTCGTTGCCAAGATACGTGAGAAGCGCCGTTTTGCCGCACCCACGTGGGCCAACGAACAGAGCGCAGAGATTCATCGTCTGCTCTTCGAAGGTACTCAAGATATCTGAGAGCACCTGTTCGCGACCAGCGAAATAAGCGGGCACTTTTCCGAATTCCGGCGTAAATGGGTTGAAGGTCTCCTGCTGCACCTTCGCAATCTTGTCTGCCACGGAAACCTCCTGCCATCTGCCCGCCGCAACAGTAAGATCGTAGCATCCTTGATCTCTTTTAGCAATCTTGATCTCTTTTAGCGTCCTTGATTTGTTTTAGCGTCCTTGAGCGCCTTGAGTGCGAGGCGTTGCCCGAAACACGCCTATACGGATAATCGCGATGGAGAATCTTACGAGAGATCTTCCATGGAATACGTGCTGTAGCCCTCGTAGCGATAGCTGGCGTCGATGCCCTTCATGTACACCCGCCGATCATTCACCTGATCGGTAAGGGCCTCCTTGAGAAGTGCTTTGATCTCCACATCCTTCACGGGGCTTCGCTCCATGGCGAGCAAATAGTCCTCCCCGTCGACAAGGCTCCAATCGACCACAGTGCCGCACGAGCGCTTCAACATCTGATCGAGCCAGATTCTCATGCTGCGCCCATTGCCCTCGCGGAAAGGGTGGGCGACGTTCATTTCGACGTACTTCTCGACCACCTCGTCGAACGTCGCCTGCGGCATACGATCGATGGCGGCAAGCGCCTCCTCCAGATAAAGCGAGGGCGCAAAGCGAAAGCCGCCCTTGGAGACATTCTCCCGACGCATGCGCCCGGCAAAGTCGTAAATGTCCTGGAAAAGATAGGCATGAATCTCGGCAAGGCCGGCAAACGTTCCCGCTTCCAGCTCGTCAAGCAGGCCGCGCTCGAAAAGCTCGAGGGCCCGCACCTTCGTCAGCCGCTCTTCCTCGCGCGCCAATTCGGCATCGCTGCTTATGCCCAACTTGTTACCAAGAACCATATGTTTTCCCTGTCGCATCGGTCGCGCGGCTGCCGCAGCAATCAAGCCGCCGCGACCACCCGCCATGCGCTCGATAGCCTTCCTTTCGATCCCGCCTTGCGGAAAACGAGTATACCAATATCTGGCCTTCCCTCTTGCGCGGTCGGCCCTTCTGCTGCTAGACTGCACTTCCGTCAGCGAGAGCGCTGGCGCATTTTATCCAGAGTCGGGGTAGAGAGTTGGCTCGACGATCCCGGCACCAACCGGCCGCGCGGCACGGTGGTCCCGCCAACATCGATGAAAGGAGTCCTGCCATGGACAACGTCTCTGTGCGCGATGCGCGCGAATTCCTTAACCTGAGCGTCGAGCAGCCGAGGATGCACCTCCTCGATGAGCCCACGGGCTACATTTCGGCCATGGGGAAGGCCAACTTGGGCCACCAGATGCGCTACAGCGTGGAACGTCTGGAAGCCGAACTGGCCGATGACGGCGAGCCGCGAGTGCTCCAGCTGGTTTGCGAAGGCGACGAGCACGAGCCCCGGGCGTGGACGCTCTACGCCGACGGCCTCAAGTGCGCCCACGGAACCGGCGAGTTCGCCCGAACGGGCTTCTGCGAAGCGGCCGACGCGTTCATGGGCGTCTGCCGTGAAGCCGTGCGCGCCTCCGCCCTCCCCTCCCGCAGCGAGCACGACTACGAGCTACTGCGCGCCGCCCGAAGGATAGCGGCGGTGGAAGCGGGCGCCTCTCGTCCAGCAAATCGATAACGACCGATAACGACCGATAACGACCGATAACGACCGATAACGACCGAAAAGGAGAGGTAGAGTACGTCGGAGTCCCGAACCCTGAACAGCTCGTTAAGAAATTCTGGGACGGAGTGCACAATCCCTCGAAAGTCAGCGCCAACATTCTCACAGATGATTCGATCACCATTGAGACAATTAACGACTGCGACATTATCCGCATTCAAGTTCCTCGCGCCAACCGTCATTTGAGACCTATCTACATCTGCGGCAATCGGGAAAAGGGAACCTACCGTCGAGATGGCGAGGGAGATTATCGCTGCTCATCCGAAGAAATCGTTGCCATGATTCGCGATGCGAGCAACGAGCCGCTCGACGACACCGTGCTTGAAGAGTTCCCGTTAGATGCTCTTTCATGGGACACGGTAAGCCGATATCGAGCCGTGGTGTCAGCTGCCCGACCGAATCATCCGTGGCTCAAGCTCGATGATGAGGGGTTCCTCGTGAAGCTGAATGCCATTGGACGAACAAATGGAGAGGGAGAATTTCATCCAACACGTGCCGGTCTTCTCATGTTCGGTTTCGAGTACGAAATCGCAAAGGAATATGCGAACTACTTCCTAGACTATCGCGAAGCAGATCAAGAACGCCGATGGGCAGACCGTATCACATCGCAAGACGGAACATGGACGGGAAACCTTTTCGATTTTTGGACGGAAGCGCTACCGCGACTGACAAGCGGCCTTAAGAAGCCGTTTGCGCTCGACAACAATCTCCAGCGCATCGAAGACACCGAGATGCACGCCGCAATAAGAGAGGCACTCGCGAACGCACTCGTTCATTCGGACTACTATGGAAGAAGAGGCATCGTCGCTCTGAGATATTCTGACCGAATCGAAATAGCCAATCCCGGCAATTCACGCGTAGCGCTCGATGTGGTGAGAGCGGGCGGAATTTCAGATGCGCGCAATCCGACTCTGATGCGAATGTTCGGGCTTATCAGCGCTTGTGAGCGAATGGGAAGCGGATTCGACGTAATGAGCAACGCTGCGAAAGCGGCAAGCGCTCCCCCGCCCGAAATCGAGGAGCTTTTCAACCCAGACCGCGTAATGGTAAAAGTCCACACAGGGAAGCTGTCTGCGTTCTATCTTGACACCGACGCACCCAGCAATAGCTCTCCCTCCGAGACAAACCACACGCCGGCTTCTTCCAGCTCTGCCCAGCCATCCGTGCCCGCTCCACAACTTGCCCTCTCCCACGATCTCGCAAAAATCGTAGAAGTCGCCCAAGAAAAGGGAGGTTTCACACGTAGAGATGTTGAATCCGCATTGAACTGCGGGGCGACCAAGGCCAAGGGGCTCATCGCCGAATTGCTGGGCATGGGCATTATTGCGTCCGAAGGCTCAGCGCGCGGGACAAGGTACCGCTTACGCTAAAACAGGGGGCGGCTCGCCGCCCCTACAACTCGATGCGGCCGAACTCAGCCGAGATCTCGCTAGCCGCCACGAGCCGTTGCGGAAAGTGATGCCTATGACCGTGCTTCGGCATCGCGGGCGGCCTCGCGGGGAGGCACCTGAAGCTTTCGATCTGCGGCGGAATGGGTGGAAGCCAGATCTTCCAGCAAGATGCCAACGCTCAAACCGCACGGCACTGCCGACAACGAACTACCCGACAACTCCAACGCGAAACCGCAACGTTCCAAAGTATCCTTTGCGGGAAAAGCCGCAGATCCGGAAAGCAGGCGAACCCTTACAGCTCGACCGAGAAGACCTCCGTCTGGTTGACCAGATCAAGCTCAAGCTGCAGCGCGGCGATCTCATCCGCGACGGCGCGGTAGTCCGCCTCCGCCTGGACGACGTCGTAGTTCGCATACCGATACTCGATAGGCCCGCTGCTGCTGCCGAAGTACCGGTTGCCCAGCCGCTCCTGGGGCTGACGCGAGGCGAGCTCGTTCAGCCGATCCTTGCGCCCCGACAGCTGCGCGAGCAGGATAAGGGCCTCGTCGATGGTGATGCCCCGCTCGGGCAGAACCGTCTGCATGTTGAACCGGTGCAGGGCATGACGAATGGCCCGCGCCTGCCCGTCGATCTGCGCGACCTTCTCACGCACCGCTCCGTAGTCGTAGGCGGGAGGCTCGGCCGCCTCCCCCTCCGCGAGCACGTAGGTGCTCACCTCCTGCTCGGTCCGCAGGAGCCGATCCTTCTCGTCCTGCAGCCTCCGCAGGTACTTGTTGGCACTAGCCGATGTGAATTCCACGCGACCACCTCTTCCACACGCCGACCATTCGATGGCCTCCACCATACCAGGTGCCAGCAGCCGCATTCAACAGTCCCACTAGTCCGATTTGAGATTGATACTTTTGAGTGACGTGGTTCCGCCACAAAAGCTATAGCATTTTACCTTAACCGGATTGCGCTCCATTTGCTTACGCAACGCGCAGACGAAAACCGCGAATCCGCATGAAAATCAAATTGTGTTTTCTTCCTCAACAAAAAGCACCGTTTGTTCGATTGAAATTTTTGCCGAGCGGGCCTATCATCCAACTCGAAACCAGTCTGGAATGCAATACACTTTAATGCTTTTCTTTCAGGTAATTATATCTTGCAAGTGTTAACGTAGAGAGGACGGTTGGCATGGCATCAAAGAATCAGCACGTGACACCACACGGCGACGGAAGGTGGCAAGTTAAGGCCGAAGACAGCCACCGTGCAACAGTAGTCACACGCACGCAAGCTGAGGCGATTTCAATTGCTAAAGAAATTGCACGAAACCAAAAAACGGAGCTATTTGTACACCGGCCGGACGGAAGAATTCGGGAGCGCAATTCGTACGGAAACGATCCTTTCCCGCCCAAGGGGTAGCAATTGCTTGCTTGCGACATGGGCTCTAAAGCCTAAAAAGAACTCTTTCAAAGACACGGGAACCGTCGTCGACGTAAAGTTGATGGGGGCGCAGGCTCCCCTCCCCTAGAAGACCATACCCGCATCCAGTCCAACCTGGAACAGCACGGACGCCCTCATCTGCGCCACGCTGGCGCGATGGGGCGGCTCCCAGCCGCTGCCGACGGATTGTACCACCTCCGAGGCACTCGAGCCGGATCTCTCCAACGATCAGCCTCCCGGCCATCCGCTTGTCCGGCACGGCCGCGAGGATCGCCCGGTTCACGCGGAAGGGATCCAGGCGGGAGACCACCCGGCCGCGAGGCAGCCAGGCACCCGGCACCGAGCACCACGGCTCCCCGGCACCCCCAGTGCACGCTCTCCAACCTCGAGAGGTCCCAGCGCCGCCACATGGCGACCAAGCCCTGGAATCACGCAGCGCCCCAGGTCGCGCGCCACCGCGCGGGTCGACCGGTTCTTTGTCCAGCCCCCGCTCTACCGCGGGACTCGCAGCGCGGTCGAGCCTCCTGTAGCGCCTCTGCCTTCTCTCGGACATCGGAAGCTCCTTCCGCTCTGGCGGCGCCCCTTCGGCACCGCTGGTGGATGAAGCATCCCGGACTTAGCTGCACGCGCCCAGCTAAGTTTTGAGAAAAAAGGGGAGGTGTACGAATCAACTCGCGAATCAGCCGCTGCCGCCCACAATGATTTGTTTCGGCATACACGGATAGAAGGATCGTAAAGATAGATTATCTCTTATATTATGTCTAAGCTAGGTTCATTTTATTGTTAGGGATTTCTTGGGAAAGCAAAATATACAATTCAGTGCACTCGAGTTCTTTTCCGGCATCGGTCTCGCCCGCGCTGGCATGGAAGCTGCTGGAATCGAGACAGTCTGGGCTAACGACATAGACGGCATAAAATGCGATCTTTATGCCGCCCAATGGGGCAGTTCTGATCTGCACTTTGGCGACGTATTCAACGTGGACGCTAAAACTGTCCCCGAGGCCGATATCGCGTGGGCCTCTAGCCCATGTACGGATCTATCACTCGCGGGCAAGCGTGGAGGCCTCGTTGATGGCCCGGAATCCAAAGCTTTCTTCGGCTTCATTGACGTGATCGAGGACATGGGCGATCGCGCCCCACATGCGGTCATCTTGGAAAACGTGTGCGGTCTTGCATCTTCTCATGGGGGCAGCGACTTCCGCATGGTCGTGGAGGAGTTCAATCGGCTAGGCTACTCTGTTGACGCCTTCGAGCTGAACGCACGGCGATGGATCCCGCAATCCCGACCGCGCATGTTCGTCGTTGGTGTGAAGGATCCTGTTGGCGGAGGCGAGATCGATACCTCAATTCGACCTGATAGGCTCGCCTGGATACATTCGGAACCAGAACTAACGACGCACATCACGCCCGTTGAGAAAGCACCTGCTTTACTGTCGGGCGGTTTCACTGATATAGCCGAGAGGCTTGCCAACGACGATCCGCGGTGGTGGGACGATAGACGCTGCAAGACTTTCGTCGATTCACTGAGCGACATTCAGCGCAAACGTTTCGACCAACTCAAATCGTCAGACGAGACAGTTGCTCGCACGGCCTATCGCCGAACGAGAGCCGGCAAACCTGTATGGGAAATTCGGGAGGACGATATTTCTGGGTGCCTTCGCACAGCACGCGGCGGTTCTTCGAAACAGGCAGTGGTCTTCATCGGCAAAGGTATGGCTCGCATACGCTGGATGACCGGGCTGGAATACGCGCGACTCCAAGGTGCAGGCGATTTCAAGCTAGACGGTTTCAGGGAGTCACAGATTCAGTACGCTTTCGGAGACGCAGTGGCTGTACCAACCGTGACATGGCTCATGGAACAGGCAGTTATACCCGCACTAAAGAAAGGCCTGACTCATGACTGACAACCTCAGCTTGGCCGATCGCGCCCTCGCGGCGGCAATGGCTTGGTACGAGAGCAAGCGATCCAGGAAGGGCAGCGTTAACACTAACATTATGTGCGTGGGCGTCGCTATAGCCGAGCTGCTCAAGAACGACTTCCCACTGACAGACGATATCGTAAAATCCGAAAAGAAAAGCCAGGTACGAGGCCTAAGCGGCGGCATGATTTCCCGTGTTTTAAAGGAGCACGGAGAAGAGCAGGAATTCACTTCGGAAGGCGGGAGGACCTCTCGCGGCACACTTCCGGCAGCACAGGAACTTGCCAACATCTTGAACAAGCTGTTTCCTAGTGGCCTAACCAAAAACGAAAGAGCCACCATTGCGAATATGCTCGAAGGCTACTTCGTGAGGCGCATCCAGCAGGACTATTTCGCCAAGCAACGCATGAAAGTCGACATCGATCCGAATAAGCCCGTATCAGGCATCGTTGCCGACATACTCCGGACGGCGCGCAGCAGATCCGACAAACCGGCTGGCATCGTGGCACAGCACCTCGTGGGAGCAAAGCTCGAACTGCGCTTCCCCGGCCTCGATATCGGGCGCGACAAAGTGAATGCCGCCGATCAGCAAACGAATCGCCAAGGAGATTTCCAGCTCGGCAACACAGCATTCCACGTGACAATGTCGCCAATGCAGAAACTGATCGCCCGAGCCCAAGAAAACATACGTGAAGGCTTCCGACCCATTATGCTTGTCCCCTACGACAAAGTCCAATTCGCTGTTGGCCTATTCGATTCCGAAGGTCTGGGCAACCGCGTGGGCGTACAAAGCATCGAATCATTTGTAGGCACAAACGTAGAAGAAATGGGAGCATTCAGCGCAACAGACATTCGCGAAGGGGTCGCCTGGTTTATTCGCCGCTACAACGAGCGCATCTACCACTGTGAAACAGATAAATCACTTATGGTCGAAGAACCTGATTGGGTGATCCAGATCGTTGGCGAATGGGATATCACCGAAACGGTTTATGCAGTTGTGTCAACCAGCGAAAGCGCCGACAGCTAGCTGAATCCCACTCCCTACTTTACCGCCAATCGGCAATGCCGAGACTGTATCTGACGCGCCGAGATCGCGAACACCGAAATGTTCGAAATGAGGCATCCCCAAGGAACCCGCAAAGAATGCGATAAACGCCCGAAATGCAAATATGCAAGGAGCACGCTAGAGGGGGAATTGACTGATAGTATCGTTTTCATTGCGGTGTCCCTTCCCCATCGTGGCAACCGCATCAATAGCTGTTGCATTACAGCGCAAAAAGAGATGTGAGAGCCGCAGAAAACAAGAAGGGGCTCCCGGACGGTAGCTGATTTTCGCACAACGAATGGCTCATCTTTCTGTATCCAACTTGCACACCTCTCCATATTCCCCTGGCACACACCAATGCAGCGCAAAAGCGCCGTGACCATGAGCGAAGGGGAGAGAATGTGGCCAAGTACCGCGATGTTCCTCATGCTGCATACCGCAGGAGCCAGCATGAGGAACATCGAGTTCTCGTACAAATGCTCGAAGATAACGGCGAAGAGCGTTGTCGACAATGTGAGGGCTTCGAACTTCCAATGATCTTTGCCGGACGAGACGGGATGCGGCAATCATGGCGGTGTTAACGTTAAGATTAACTGGCCACACCTAACCTCGAAGGGCAGCGCATTCGCGATGTCCTCGAAGTCGCTGATCATCGTCGCGGCTACGCGCATACCGCAGTGGCCGTGGGGCTTAACGACGAAAGCTCCTCGCCTTCAGTGTGCGCGCTAGTATAGGAACCGGAGGGGTGCACTGACTGTTTTTATTTGGCTTGGACTTGGCCAAACTAATTTGACTTTAGGCAGCTGTTTTGTCTGATGCCAACACCGTCCCAGGTTTCACATTCTATTACTACTTTCTTTTCAGCTCCGGTGCCTTGAACTTTCCTCCAACACCGAGCGAGACAACTGCAACGACAAGAAAGCCACCGATGTATTTCCCGTTCTCGTTGATGAATTTCAGGAAGAAATTTTGGTCATCTTTGTGAACCTCAACTGCCATACGCGACAGCTCCATGAGCTTGTCCACGAAGTAGCGCGTATCCTCCTCATTTGTCAATCCAGCATTGACCAGCTCTTCGATGAAGCTTGCTCTTTCTCGAAGAAAAAGGAGTGTATCCCTCGACGATTCCTGATGCTTCTTCAGAGTGTCCAAAGACACTTCGCAGAACTGCTTAGCCATCGTTACTGTGGTTTTTGCCAGTTCTGGGAATTGCTCAATTGCTTTTATGGCAACCTCTGGCTCCAACTCATTTAGAGCAGAGAACATTCCTACCATGTCCTTCATCTTGATGTTCCTGCCGTCATCGTATCCGTAATAATTCAAGAACGCTTTCTCTGGGTCTTTCTTAGTCAAGCTTTTCATTTTGTTTACCTTCTTTCTGTTTGATACATGCACTAACGCCAACACTGTTTGCAAATGAGGGATGTTTCTTTGCCAGTTTCACCACTCGCAACATCTGTTGTCGTTTCCTGGCGCTCACGCGCAATCACCACCTTTCTGCTTCGCCATATCCCCCTTTGTTGATATACATTTTGAGACCTAACGGCGATAATGATTAGGCGTCACCTCCACGTGAGAAGCGCCCTATTTACGTAAAAATCCACGGAATAGAGGAACAATGCCCAAAACGTCGAACATGGAGAACAAAACTCCGTATCAGATAAGAAGAGAAGAACTGGAGCTGTCCCGCGAGAAAGCAGCGGAGATGCTTGACGGCATTTCTTATGAACGTCTTTACAACATCGAACACGGGAAGACCGCTCCCACGCCTGAAGACATCCTGAGCATGGCTCGTGGATACAAAGACCCCTCACTTTGCAACACGTTCTGCTCGCACTATTGCGGTATCGGTCAACGCTACGTCCCGCATGTTGAAGTAGGCGAGCTTCCAACCATCACTCTCGGAATTATCGCAACCTTGAACAAGCTCGATGACATGAAGAACAGGCTCATTGAGATTTGTGCAGATGGCGGCATTGACGACACTGAGCAAGCCGACTTTGAAGAGATCCAGTCCAACCTTGAGCAGCTATCGCTATCTGTAGAAGCACTTCAACTTTGGACAGAGAAGGTAAAGCAAGAATCCGAGAAAGATTAGCTGGCAGCTAATTCGCCCAACTCATTACCTGAGCAACATCGACAATATCAATTCCAACGTCTTTAAAATCATCTTCTGTGGTTTCTAAAAACGTCTGTGCTTCATTGCAGAGCGCATCGCACAAGTTCTCTACGCCAATGCAAACATGCACCGTCTTGTGCTTCTTCCCGTCCGGCGAAGGTGATGACCATAGCAGGCCATAGCTATCGCAAGCATTCGCTCGAAGCTCAAACGTATATCTGTACTCCGAATCTTCCTCATTCTCGAAGTTGAATTCGTGCTTGATGTCATCGTTACCCTGATGGAGAACCGAGCATCGAAGCTGCCAGCACATGTCCGCGGTGAAATAAGGGTTTATCGGTTTGTAATCTTCGCTCCATCCATGCTCATCTGCGAAGTGATGTTCAACATGCTCTGCAAACCAAGCCTTATATTGCTCACCGACTTTGCGTTTTCCACCTCTGAAAACAATTTCGGAAAACTCTACTTGTCCCAAGATATCGGGCAAGGTCAATGCAGTTGTGAGTGCTGGTATCCAGCACTCTTTCGCAACCGCATTTCGCACCGACTCAATGATCTCTCGAACACCTTGTTTGCTCACCAGACAGCCACCTAAGCATCATTTCCAAGCTCTGCGATGGTCTTTATAACCCATTGCCCCTTGAAATGTTGACGGCAGGCTTCTTTCTGCTTCAAGAAAGCATCCTTGTAACGGTCGCTACCGTCTTCTTCAGGCTGAACACCCCTGACGAGAACCTGATTCACGCTAGAAACAATATCTACAAAAGCTGATGCAGAAATGGGCTTTCAGGGTTTGCCTCTAGACGGAACGGCTCTTCAAAATGAACTCCAGGCCTACACTGACCTTCGCAGAAATGTTCCTATCGCAGAGAATCGGCAGCTCTCGCTCCAAACATCACTCATTTCGCTGCACCTTCATTCACCCCGCCTTCACTTCGACACACCGCCAACCAAGTAGACGGCTCGATGGCTCCTTTCCGGTACTGCGCATCATTCAGGCCGTAAGTGCCAACGACCGAACAACCTGCAAGAAGCGCAGAACACTTTACTTGCGTCGCAGCTTCTGCCGACGGACTAACGACACCTTATGGCGATAATTAGTTGATATAAAGCTGGCGACGAGGCTAACGGCACATTCCTGTCACTAGCCAGCCGTCGCGCCCGTGTGTTTCAGGAGGGCGACGCGTGCAGACGATTTACTTTGCAGGTGTACACTCATATGGTGCCCACCCCTCCTCCGGCTCGATCGGTGCCATGTCGAGGCGGAGGGTTTGCTCTACCACCTTCATGAGGACGTCGTCTTCTATCTGGGGGTTCACCTTCATCAGGCCCACCAAACCGAAAATCACGACGCAGAACATTTCGTGCACGAGCTCGATTTCGACCTGATGATAGGCCGCGTATTCCTTTGCGATGTGATTCGCCAGGCAATCCGCCGCCTCGCGCGTGGCGCGCACGTCGAAGGCGTCCCTCACGCCCAGCTCCTCAAGCACGGCTATCATCGGACGCGGCCTTCCCGCTCCGTCGTAGAGCGAGTACCGAAACGTCCGGATGCACTTCTTCAGCGATCCGGGCGTGTCGCCGAAGATTCTCGCCTCATTCCACACGATCACGCTTTCGACCAAATCTTCCACATAGTCGTCGATGACCGCCTCGATCACGCCGTTGCGGTTCGCGAAATGGTAGTAGACGAGCTCGCGCGTCACATTCGCCTCCCGCGCGATGGACGCAACGGACGTCGCCCGCACCCCCTGCCGCTCGAAGAGCTTGCGCGCCGCAGCCACAATCGCACCTGGCGTGTCGACCAAACGCCGCGACTCCATCAGGTCGCGACGCCTTTCCCGCAAACAGCCAGCCGCCTGCAGCGGCGTCATCTTTCCATAATCGCGCTTGATCGCCATCCTTTGAATCGCTCCGCTTCTCCCCCTCAAAATGTCCTTCACAAATCATAGCATTTTGTGAAATATCGCAGTTCGGGCATTTGCTAGACTCCAAGCAAATCGGTTCGCATAAGAGCGCGCCGCAAGCCGCATCCCCGCTCGCAAAGCACGCGGAGGCACGACGAAAGGAGACCCCATGGGCATCCTCTACCAGGCAGCCGACCCCATCTACTGGGTCATTTGGCTCTTCGTTCTCTTCGCCTTGATGGCCTTCAACGAGCTGGGCCGCGTCAAACTGTGGTGCGGGCTCGTTCTGTTCGCCCTCGTGCCGATTGCGCTCACGCTCTTCGTGTGGCCCGAAACCGCCGCGCCCGGCAACGAGTACGGTACGGGCACCTGGTTCAACTGGGTGAAGACCTACTCCGCGTTGGCCGGATGCCTCGGGTTCATCGCCCTACGCTTCGTGAAATGGCGTGGCAAGGACGGCAAGACCCATTACCTCTACGAGAAGCGCTGGGCGCTCTGCTTCCCGCCGCTCATTCTGGCGATCAACATCGCCGAGGCGGTCATCCGCGACTTCCAGGTGTTCAGCTTCGGGCTGTGGGAGGGCGGCGTCGTTGAGAACCTCTGGACCATTTCGGGCCCGTGGAACATCATGAACGGCATCGCGGGCATCTTGAACATCATCACGATCTGCGGCTGGTTCGGCATTTTCATCTCGAAGGACTCCTCGAAAGACATGATCTGGCCGGACATGATCTGGGCCTGGGTCATCGCCTATGATCTTTGGAACTTCGCCTACACCTACAACTGCATCTCGGACCACTCCGCCTACTGCGGCCTGGCGCTGCTTCTGGCGTGCACCGAGAGCAATGTGAACATCAATTATATGTATTCCTCCTTTGGCGGGGAACATGGTCAGTCGGTGATTTTCCACTGCGAATATCTAGAGGAGACCGAGTCCATGCTCAGGGCGAAGGGCTTTGTATGCCGTTAAGATTTTGCTCTGTTTTCTCAATAATGCGGATTTCTGTAGATTGTTAAAAAAAAAACATTGACGAATCAGAAAAAAACGGTAGAATAGATATGGAATCGAAAAGCAATGACAAAGCATTCGTAAGGAGGATATCACATTGGATTACGCAAAGGAATCACTGAAGCTTCATTATGAACTGAAAGGTAAAATCGAGATGACGGCAAGAGCGTCTGTAGACAACAAGGAGGCTCTTTCTCTCGCATACACACCGGGCGTAGCACAGCCGTGCCTGGAGATTCAGAAGGATGTAAATAAGAGCTATGAGCTGACACGCCGCTGGAACACTG
>OLOZ01001549.1_pt1 | contig 15430 bp, 19 predicted proteins | sample 1673021 | NCBI WGS metagenome assembly OLOZ01 (sample SAMEA3136747, study PRJEB25190) | human gut metagenome | biome: human gut; feature: human-associated habitat; material: faeces | place: Austria | collected 2013
TATAGATAATTTTGAAGATGTAAAATACATACTAAAAGTTCCAACGGATATTGATTTGTTCCTTACAAGTATGGGTGAATATAATAGAAAACAAATTGAACTTATGAGGTCTGTAATTTGTGCAATAAATAAAGAGAATCATCTACCTTCTAAAGTAAAAGATTTTATACAATTTATTCTTTCATCGTTTGATTATAGATTCCCACATAGCTCAAAAGATAGTGGTTATTCTTTTTTGGATGCTACAACAATCAAATCAGTTTCAACTGGAGATGGATATAAATATTGCTTTACTGTTCCAAGCGGAATGCTAGTATTACGTCGCGGCGGAGATATTAATATCACTGGCAATAGCGGTAAGACTTCACTTATCGATCAGGCGATTGCAATGACAATTGATGATGGCAGCCCAACATTTCTTTATTCTAAGGAGCTTCCAGAACGGCTTTCAGCGAACTGGTTCAACACGATTATCGCGGGACGACGAAATATGATAGAAAAACATAATAGCAGTGGTAAAAAATATTATGTTGTTCCATACGACACACAGAAAAAAATGCAGCAGTATTATAATAAGAAGCTTTTCATTTACAAAGACGAGGAATCTAACGATTTCGAAGCTGTGCTGAAATCAGCCGAAGAATGCGTGAGAAAATTCGGTTGCAAATTAATCGTGCTGGATAATCTCATGATGCTCGATTTGAAGTGCAATGAAAGTGATAAAAACACAGCTCAGACAAATCTTATAAATCTATTAATCAAATTCGCCGTGAAGTTCAATGTCGCGGTAGTCTTAATTGCTCATCCAAGGAAAACCCAGGATTCAAATTCAGATATTGAAATGTATGATATTGCCGGAAGTTCCAATATTATCAACCTTGCCATGAGATCTATTGGTTTGCGTCGTGTTTCCAAAAAGGAAAAAGAAGATCCTAAATGCAAATGGCATAAATATGATGTTGTACTAACTGTAATGAAAGACAGGATGTTTGGTAAGTCCGATGTACAAATTGGACTGTGGTATGACTTAGTATCCAGAAGATTTTATACGGATTACGCGGAATATGACAAGCAATTCGCGTGGGACGACAATTATTACATTGACAAATTGGAGTATGTGGATAGAGGACGGGTTGATCCTGAAGATGAATTTCCTGATAAGTAAGAGAGGTAAATTTCATTGATTCAAAATTATCATTGTCATAAATCATATAGTAATATTTTAGTTGCTGATTGCCCTGCTTCATATGATGATTATTTTAAAAGAGTTGTAGAATTAGGACATAATGTAATATCAAGTGTAGAACATGGATATCAAAGCAACTACTATATTCCATATGAAATTGTCAATAATTATAATGACAAATTAAAGAAGCAAGTAGAAGAAGGTACTCTATCTGGATCTGAATACAATAGAAAGAAGCTTAAATTTATTTTTGGAGCAGAGGCTTATTGGGTAAAAGATAGACTTGCTGAATATTCCAAAATAGATAAAAAAACAGGGAAGATTGTATCTGCAAAAGACAGAACAAATTGCCATATTATTTTGTTAGCAAAAAATGAAGAGGGTCGGCAGGATATTAATGAAGTCCTTTCAATTGCGAATATTGATGGATTCTATGGACAGCCACGAATCGATATAGATCTTCTTCTAAAAATCAAACCAGAAAATGTATTGGTAACAACGGCTTGTTTAAAATACTGGGTTTATGAAGATATAGATGAAATTACAAAAACCTTGCATAATCATTTTAAAGAAAATTTCTTTCTTGAAATTCAGTATCATAATACCGATTTACAGAAAAAAATAAATCGACATATTCTCGAATTATCGGAAGAACTTGGAATTAAATTGATTTTTGGATATGATAGCCATTATATTTATCCAGATGATTCTGTAGAACGAGATAATTATTTGGAAGCACGAGGAATCACTTATGACGAAGATGAAATTGGATGGTATATGGATTATCCGGATGAATCAGAAGTTCGCAGAAGATTACGTGAGCAAGGTATTTTAAATGAAGAACAAATCAATGAATGTATTAATAATACAAATTTACTTCTTGATTTTGATGATATTGTTCTTGATAAACGAATTAAGCTGCCTAGAAATTATAAATTTAATGGTGAATGGGTAGGAGATAAAACCCAGGAATGGAGAGACAATAAACTTAGAGAACTTGTATATTCTAAATGGAATGATATAAAACACACGATTTCGCCGGACAGATACGAAGAATATGAAAAAGGTATTGAATACGAACTTGATGCCATTATTGGTACAAAAATGTCTGATTATTTCTTAATTGACTATGAGTTAGTTCGTATTGGCACATCCAACGGTGGAGTAATTACAAAAACAGGTAGAGGAAGTGGTGTTTCATATTATATAAATTCACTTCTTGGATTTAGTAATATTGACAGATTTATTTCCCCTGTAACATTATATCCAGACCGATTTATTTCAAAAACGAGAATCTTAAAAACTCGTTCACTACCTGACCTTGATCTAAATCTTGGAACCGTAGATATTTTTGCAAAGGCACAACTTGAAGTTATGGGTGAAGGACATGCTTATCCCATGATTTCGTATAAACCATTAAAAACATCTTCTGCATTCAAACTCTATGCCAAATCCCAAAAACTCGATTTTCAAATTGCAAATGACATTTCTGCACAGATTAAAGAATATGAAAAAGCTTTAAAAAATGCAGATGAAGATATGAAAGACACCGTTGACCTCTATGATTTTGTAGATAAAAAATACAGAAGATATATTGAAGAAAGTAAAAAATATCAAGGCATTATTAATGCCAAATCTCAGGCTCCTTGCGGATATTTGATTTATGATGGAGATATTAAAAGAGAAGTTGGACTTATTCGTTGCAAATCTGAATCTACTAAAAAGGAAGTTATTACGACTGTCATTGATGGAATGGTAGCAGAAAACTACAAATTTGTTAAAAATGATTTATTAAAGGTAGATATCTGGCTCACAATTAATAATATATTCAAAATGGCTGGTATCAAAACTCCTACAGTTCCAGAAATGACTAAGCTCATCGAAAACGATAAAAAAACATGGGACGTATACAATAGTGGATATACGTTAGGAGTTAATCAATGTGAATCATCTTTTGGTATCCAGTGTTGCAAGAAATACCAACCTCAAAATATGAGAGAATTAACTTCATTGGTTGCAGCTCTTCGTCCTGGATTCAAAACTCAGTTAGATACCTTTTTAAATAGATTACCATATACAACCGGAGTTCAAGAACTGGATGACCTTTTAAAAGATTCTTTTCATTATATGATGTATCAAGAATCTATTATGACATATCTTGGATGGCTTGGTATTGAACAAACAGAGACTTATGCTATTATCAAAAAAATTAGTAAAAAGAAATTTAAAGAAAAGGAATTGACTGAACTAAAAGCTAAATTGCTTAATGGATGGATTAAAAATGTCGGTACGGAGAGTGGATTTACAAAAACATGGGAAATCATTGAGGCTGCCGCAAAATATTCTTTCAATGCATCCCATGCTCTGAGCTATGCCTACGATTCTGTATATGGAGCTTATGCAAAAGCTCATTATCCATATGAATTCTATGCTGTTATGATGCAACACTATGCTGATAAAGGTAATAAAGATAAAGTAACTGCATATAAAAAAGAAATGTTTGAATTTGCCAAAATAAAAGAAGGATCATATAAACTTGGTCTTGACAACAGAAAATTCTCAATTGATAAAGAGAATAAAGTAATTCATCCCGCATTATCATCTATCAAGAACTTTTCAAATGCCATCGCCGAGAAATTGTATGAACTTGGGAAAAATAAATATTCCTCGTTCGAGGATGTATTGGTTGCTTTTAGAACAGCTGGAATATCTGATTCAAGAATTGAAGATTTGATTAAAATTAGCTATTTTTCTGACTTTGGAAATATCAATTATCTTCTTCATTATCTGGAAGTTTTTAACATATTCTTTAAAAATAAACAATATCTCAAACAACCCACAAAAGAAAATATGTTTAAAAACAATATCAATTTTGATATTCTTAGAAAACACTGTCAATCAGAATCACCCAAAAAATTTATGAACATTGATGCGTCTACTATTATCCGAGAGCTATGTGAAAATTATCAAGTAGAGACTAAATTCAAAGATATGTTGCAAATGAGAAAAGATGTTCTTGGGTATTACGACATTGTAGATAAGAAATATCAACGATATTGTGTCGTAGAAGATTTAAATGTCAATTATTCCCCTAAGATAACTCTATATCCATTAGCTAATGGCAACACTTTTCAGGTAAAAATAAAGAAAACTATTTTCAAAAAGCATCCACTAAAACGGGGAGATATTATAAAAGTAGTAGATAGTGATCACCAATACAAGATGAAGAAAGTAGAAGGTGAATGGGTAAAATCTACAACTGAAAAAGAATGGTGGATTAACGAATACAAGGTATATTAATGAAGCAATATTATACAGATAAGCATTACAAAGAATTGCTATCCCACATGGTAATTTTGGTAGACACTCGGGATCAAACTAACGGTGAAATCCTTGAGTGGTTTACCAAACATAAAGTGAGATGGAAGACAAAAGCGTTAAAAACAGGCGATTACGGGCTAATGATAGAGTCATGTCCAGAGTTAGGATTTCTCACAGATACCTATTTCACAGATGAACTGTGTATTGAACGCAAAAATTCAGTATCAGAACTAGCGGGTAATTTCTCTAATGTATTAAAAGATGACGACAGAATCTTTAAAGAGTTCAATCGTATGATAAATATCGAGAGAAACTTCCTATTAATAGAGAATGATAATATAGGAGATATCATAGACCGTAACTACCGCTCAAAACTTAATCCAGATTCATTTTTGCGGGCATTGTTGACATGGCAGCACAGAAATAATATGCACATATATTTTGTTCCAAAAAAGCATATGGGTAAAATGATATATGAAATTTGTAAGAATTGTCTGGACTCAAAAATATTAAGATAAAAGGAATAAATAACATGGACAACAATTTAATAACAACGTTTGAAGCACTTCTAAATAAAGTAGATAGAGACGGAATGGATAAATTACTTACCTTTATTAAGAAAAGTGATTTTTATACGGCTCCGGCAAGCACCAGGTTTCACTCCTGTCACGAAGGTGGACTTCTGGAACACAGTATGAATGTATATAGCTGTCTTCTGGCTAAAAAGAAAAATCCTATCTGGGCAGAGAAACTTGCCGAAATTCCGGATGAATCATTAATTATTTCAGCATTATTACATGATCTATGCAAGACATATTTCTATGGTTCTGAATTAAAAAATCAGAAAACATATGACGAAGAAAAAGTCAATGCAGCAAATCCGCGTATGGTTAAAAGTGATTCTAATGGTAAATTCATTTGGGAAACTGTGCCGAAATACGTAGTAGATGACAAAATTCCATATGGGCATGGTGAAAAATCAGTCATGATGATTGAAGAATATATCAGATTGACTCCAGCAGAACGATACGCGATCCGTTGGCACATGGGGTGGTCTGAACCGAAAGAAAATTATAATACTCTCGGCGCAACATTTTGCAAATATCCGTTGGCACTTGCATTACACGAAGCAGATCAGGAAGCTACATATTTACTGGAAAAGGAAGAATGATTATGAATAACTTGACAATTTCGGATGCAATTCAAATCTTAGACCCTAAAACCACATCTGACACTATCCGTGAAATCGAGTATTATGGAGGATTCGCGGGTAAGAAAATAGCGATAGAAGCAGTAAACCAAGCATGTGAAATGGCATGCAGTATGATGCGAGCATATAGAAAGGATATGCATATGTTATATAAAATTACACGAATTACCCATACAGGAACATATGGAAAAGAAGGAACTGACCGTACTGACGGAAGATATCCTTTGAGAATCGGCAGAATTGTGGAAATGAGATATGATTCCATTGGAATTGGTATTCCTATGACATTAAATTATATCAGAGATTCTGATGGAACGCCACTCAGATTTAAGTATATTCGCACAAGTGATGTAGTTTCGAAAAGTAAAAATAATAACAAAGTTGTAATCACAACCCGAAATTCCGTTTTCGAGTTTGAAGAATACGAGGAAGAATGACATCTTATAAAGAAATTTTAGATAAAATTACATATTCATTTTCTACATTGCATCAGTATGAACAATGTCCATATGCATTTTACAATCGAAAAATTGACGGAACGGAATTAAATGAAGGAAATTTCTATTCTGATGCAGGTGGTTATATGCACGATATCCAGGCACAGATTTTTGCAAATCAACTCAGCCTGGATGATGCATTGGATTATTACATAGAAAATTATGATAATAATGTTTGTTATACCGCGAAACAGTCAACTATGGACAAGAAATATGAACAGGGTGCGGATTATTTAGCATCCTTAGACTTATCAGAACTAGATAATTATGAAATTCTTGGTGTAGAAAAGGAAGTTCATTTCGAATTACAAGGTTACAAGTTTATCGGATTCATTGATTTGTTACTTCAAAACAAAATAAATGGAGAAATAATACTTGTAGATCATAAGTCATCTGATCACTTCCTGAAAAAAGACGGTAAGCCACTAAAAAATCAGTTATCGAATTTCGATGCATATAGTAAACAGATGTACTTATATTCATATCCAATCTATCAGGAATACGGCAAATATCCAAGTCGTATTGTCTGGAATCACTTCTATGAACAAACTATCACAAATATCCCATTTGTAAAAGAGAATTATGATAAGACACTAAACTGGGCAGTTGATATCATCCACAAGATTTATCATGATGAAGAATTTGCAGCACATTTAAATTATATGATGTGCCATGTCCTTTGCGGATATCGGAATAGTTGCGAATATGTGAAAGGTGAAGAGTAATGGCAGTATCAAATGACAAGTATTATAAACCAGAAGAAGCACTTCAAGAGTTGAGATTGCAACAAACCATTTTCGATGTAGCGGTTGATATTCAATCACTACTGAGAATTCTGGTAGATAAACAAGTTATCACCAGAGAAGAAGTTTCAAAATATCGCGAAGAAGTTAGGAATAGCCCGAAATACAAACCTGTATTAGAGGAAATCCAGAGACAGACGAGAGCGTTTGAACTTGCGAAAGATAATCCTCAAGAATATTTACAAGCAATTTTAAAAGCTAAAATGAATGGAGACATTAAATGAGTGAAGATAAAAGATATGATATCCTTGGGCGAGAGATAAAAGATGGGGATATTTGCGTAGGGAAGGGCACGGGACGCGATGTTATTGGAATGGATGTTGGCATCTGGTGCGGTAAATCAATTGCATTTCTTGGTGGTTCTAAACGTTCTATGGGTGATGTATTTAAAGTTGTAAATCCATCCAAAGAAGAAATTGAAATTGCGGATAAGATAAAAGCAGATTTAAGTAAAAGAAAAGAAGAGAATAAAAAGAAGGAAAAGACAAAAGGTATTCCTTTATCTCAATTAACTGTCGGTGGAATATATGAAGATATCAATAGGCAATTATATGTTTACTTAGGTAAAAGAAAAGTCACAGTAACTTGCGGATCTCGAAAAAGAGTAGAAGAGGGAAATTGTTTTTCTAAGATATATAGAGATATCGGTACTTCCAAATCAGAAGTTATGAATCAAATAACATGGATACAATATTATGGAAAAATTAATATTGATATCCTAAAAACAAGTAAGAAATTGATTTCTTTAAAAGAAACAGTTGACCTTACTTTTCCGATAAAAACAACTTATTCCATATGGAATGAAGATTACACTTTAACAGTCGAATAGGAGATTAATTCAACATGAGAAATAAAGAACGTATCGATACATTTACATGGGAATTCTCAGAAATTTGGAAGAGATCATTCCCCGATCTGAGATTTGGTCAGTTGTGTATGAATTTCTTTGGATGGTTACAATCGGAAAAAGAAAAAGATCCATTCTTTCCGGAAGAACCGGATATGATTGAGTATTTTCGTGAATATGCCAACGAAAGTTCACTTTGGTATCGTGAAAATTAGTAACCGATGAAATCCTGATTTCATAGGTAAAATAAATCAATATATTGTGGTCATTATTTTACTAAATACTATATATTGTGGTTACAGGAGACGAAATGAAAGAAAGAATACAATATCTTGTAAAACAGCTCAATATTTATAGAAATGCATACTATAATGAGTCGAAATCGCTAATTTCCGACTATGAGTATGATGAATTGTATGACGAGCTGGAAAAGTTAGAATATGTAACTGGAATTATATATTCCAATTCACCAACGCAATCTGTTGGGTATGAAGTTGTATCAAAACTTCAAAAAGTAAAACACAGTCATCCAATGATGTCACTTGACAAAACCAAAATAACAAATGATTTAGTTGAATTTTCAAATGGCAGAGATTGTGTATTATCATTAAAAATGGACGGACTCACCACATTAATCACATATGATTTTGGAAGAGTAATTCAGGCTGAAACTCGCGGAAATGGGTTAATTGGAGAAGTTATTACTCATAATGTAAAAGCATTTGAAAACCTTCCATATACGATTCATACAAGTTCTAAGTTTGAATTTGAAGGAGAATCAATAATCTTATTAGACGATTTTAATAACATCAATAATAAAATTATAAATGAATGTCATGAAATTGCCAAAAGAAATAAGTTATCATCAGAAGAACTTGAAAAGTTGATTGATGAAAAGACATATAAGACTCCGCGAAACCTTGCGTCTGGTTCAGTGAGACAGCTCAATAGTGAAGTAACAAAAAATAGGCATGTTAAATTTATTGTATGGAAAGTTCCGTATGGGGTTGCTAGTTATACGAGTGGATTTAAACTTGCAAAACAAATGGGATTTGAGGTAGTGCCATATGTTACATACAATAGTAAAACTGATAATATCGATGAAAAAATTGATATTCTAACATCTATCGCTAAAGAAAAAGGATATCCTATTGATGGAATTGTATGTACATACAATGATGTAAAATTTGGCAAATCTCTTGGTATGACAAATCATCACGCAAGAAACGCAATAGCATATAAATTTTACGATGAAGAGAATGTCACAACTCTTAAAACAGTTGAATGGTCAATGGGAAAAACTGGACAGCTTACTCCAGTTGCAGTTTTTGAAGATACTGTAATTGACGGAACAACAGTAAATAGGGCATCATTACATAATGTTTCCGTATTCAAGTCTTTTGAACTAGGTGCAGGAGACGAAATAACTGTCTATAAATCAAATATGATTATACCGCAAATACGAGATAATCTATCCAGAAGTGGTACACTAACCATTCCAGATACATGTCCTATATGCGGTGAACAAGCACAAGTAATTAAAGATAACGAATCTGAAGTTCTTATTTGTTCAAATCCAGATTGTCCAGGTAAATTACTTGGCAAAATTTCACACGCGGTTTCGCGAAATGCCCTAAATATTGATGGATTATCTGATGCAACAATTGAAAAATTCATTTCTCTTGGATGGTTGAAATCCATTTCTGATATTTATTCCCTTAAAAAATATGAGAAAAATATGAAATCACTTTCTGGTTTTGGTAAAAAATCTGTAGATAAACTGCTTGCATCTATTGAAATTAGCCGCAAAACAGAGCTTAACAGATTCATTAATGCATTATCAATTCCAATGATTGGCAATACAGCCAGTAAAGCAATTGCAAAATATTGCGATGGAAGTGTGGATAAATTCTTTACAGGAATGGATGAGAAATTTCCTTATATTAATATAGAAGGAATTGGCACACAGCGTACCGAAATTATGCATGATTTCTGGAATAATCATAAAGAAGAAGTCAAATCATTTGCAAGAGAATTTGTTTTCGAAGAGACAGAGACAAGCAATACGGCATCAAATAACCTCGAGAATATGATTTTTGTTATTACTGGAAGTTTAAATGAATTTGAAAACCGTGATGCTGCAAAGTATGAGATTGAAAAACATGGTGGAAAAGTGTCTGGATCAATTTCAAGTCGGACAAATTTTCTCGTAAATAATGATGTGAATTCTACATCAACTAAGAACACAAAAGCTAAAAACCTAGGAATACCCATTATCAATGAATCGGAGCTGATTTCGATGCTAAATTCTAATACTATTTGAAGGGAAAATTATATCATATGAAGTTAAAAATTCGATTAAAAACAGTAAATGACGCGAGTCTATTTACTGCGAAATGCAATGAATATAGAGATAATGATGTTGACTATTTGGTAGGAAGGTACATCATCGATGGCAAATCATTAATGGGGATATTGAGTACGGGGCTTGATAAAGTATGTGAAGTAGATTTTCATTGCGATAATAAACAAATTTGTAACCAATTTCGCCAGGACATGAAACTTTGGATTGCGGAGGATAAATAGTATGACCATCGAAGATGAATATTATGTTCTTATAATACTTAATACGAAAGAAAAAGGTATGTACAGCACTTATATCCGTGATAAAACAATGTTTTGTTCACCCAAAGGAGTTACCGAGGATATACGCCAGGCACTAAAATTCGGAAGCATTATGGCTGCACGACTTTATAAGGGAATGAAAAAACTGGAAGGCTTTATTCCTTTGTATGTCAAAAACACAATTACATTTTAGGAGAACTTATATGACAAGAGCCGATTTAAGATTAATACAGGATATTCGAAATATCATGAACAACGGGACAATGGATGAGAATCCTCGTCCCCGTTATAGTGACGGAACACCCGCGCATACAAAATTTGTGAATCATGTTGTAAGAACATATGATTTAAGTAAAGAATTTCCGATTTGTTCACTACGTCCGATTGCTTGGAAAACGGCAATCAAAGAGATTTTCTGGATTTACAAAGATGCCAGTAACTCATTGGACGTTCTACGTAACAAATACAATATTCATTACTGGGATGACTGGGAATCAGTAATGATACCAGAAACGATTGGCATTCGCTACGGTGCCACAGTAAAAAAATATGATTTATTAAATAAACTTATTACGGATATTAAAAAAAATCCATATGGACGCCGCCATATCATAAGTCTGTGGCAGGAAAACGATTTTGATGAATCAGATGGACTCGCACCATGTGCATTCCTTACTATTTGGAATGTCAGAGGTGAATATCTTGACATGTGCTTAATCCAGAGAAGTGGCGATATGCTTACAGCTTCCGGAGCTGGCGGAATAAATGAAGTGCAGTACGCATGTTTGCAGATGATGGTTGCGAAAGCGACTGGATATAAACCTGGTAAATTCACACACTTCGTGGCGAACGAACAGATTTACACACGTCACTTTGATGCTGCGAATGAGCTACTTCGTCGAGCATCAGAACAGAAAATTGAATCAAATAGCCAGTATGATTACGAATTCGAACCAGTCAAAATGAATTTCAATCCTAAATCTGATAATTTCTATGATTTCTCAATCGAAGATTTTTCCCTTGAAAATTATAATCCGATTAAACCACAGATAAAACTTGAATTAGGCATTTAGTTTTATAAGAACGGAGAAAATATAATGAAAACAAATATCTTTATACCAACAAAAATAAATGTAGGATTCCAAAAACGAAAAGATACTTATACAAGTAAATTAGCTTATGTAATCTATTTTGATGAAAAAGGTAAATTACGAAAAGAAACCTCATGGCAAGGTTGGAGAGATGAAGGTATTCCAAACGAAATCTACGATAATGAGCCAATGGAAGGATTTGTATTAAATAAGAAGGTTGGTGGAGATAGATATGGTTGGAATCCCAGACAGACATATACCAGAGTATATGACCCTAGAGGATTCGAGTTTGAAATTACAATTCCAAATCTGTTGTGGATTTTAGAAAATTGTAACTGTATCAAAGGTAAAGGACTTGAAGGTGAATTTGTTTATGGTTGGGATGGTAAAGAATTAGTTCTTGTACCTGTAGAATCCTCGGACTATAAAGAAATTCAGGAAAAGAATAAAGTCATTCATAATAATACATTTATTAAAGCAAGAGATTTAATCATTGGTGCTACATATGAGGATTTGAATGGTAATCAATATGTATATATGGGAAAATCAAAGCCTTGGAAAGATCAGTCAAATTATTACCATGAAAGTCATGGTTACTATTATAGTAACAACAGAAAAGAAGGATATGAATATCCGCTTGATGATACATGGTTAATCAGTAAATGTCGAAGTAGTTATTATAATCAAAACCTTACTTACTATAGAAGTATTCAAGAAGAAAAGAATGAATTTTTCTTTATTCTTCTTGGAAATCCTAGTGCTGAATATAGTTGGGACAGAGAAAATAGAGTAACACATATGAAAACAATTACAAGAAAGTTCACCCATATGGTTCTTGAAAAAAGACCAGATTATCCAGATATGGTTAATCTGTTATATAGCAATGCTGAATATTGTCAAGAAGATTTTGAAGCAGATAAGCTTATTGATTTACCATACGATATATTTGTTGCTATGGCACAAGAAACCATTGAAAAGTGTCTTAAACATAATTGGCACGGTAATGATTTTGTAGTTGGTAAAGAAAAAGATAAGCTTCTTGGTAATATAAAAGTATATTATGAAAAAGAGAGTGGTAAATGGTATATCATGGATACCATTATTGAAACCTATGAGGAAAAGAAATGGTTCTCTAGTGAAATGGAAACAAAAACAAGGGAACAACAGGTTAAAAAATATTTTGATAATTTAGAAGAATGTTATCAGTATATTCATCCTATCTATGGAGAACATTATTTAAAAAATGGTTATCTGGAAGGGAGATTTTATTATGGCACAGAAAAATGATGAAAGAATTATGCAGTTAAAGAAAACTATTGAAGAAAAAAGACAGGAGCTTGCATCAAAACCAACAAGATTCAATCCAATTACTAATTGTTTATTAGTATTGGATAAGGTTACTTACAATTTACATATTGATTCAAGCGAAATGTTGTTAATTAAACTTAATGCACTTTTAATATCTGCAAAAGATTTAGAAATTGACACTTCTACATTAATGATTTCGGGTAGCTCACTTGATGACTGGATTGCTGATGTAAAAGCAAATCTTGAAGTACAGAGATACAAGGCTGAGAAAAAGAAATTAGATATGTTAGAAAAACAACTTACGGCATTGTTGTCTGATGATAAACAAACAGAGCTTCAAATTGATAGTTTGGAAGAATTATTAAAAGATTCTGAATAAGGAGTGTGATTATTATACATACAGTATATTGTGTATTAGGAAGAACATCTTCGGGTAAATCAACCATTACCCAAAAAGCAGCGAATAATCTGAATATGAAAGTCTTAAAATCATATACTACTCGGCAAAGGAGAGAGAACGAAACAGATGAGAATTGTGATCATATATTTATCTCTTCCAATGAAGTAGAAAAATATCGTAATGATATGATTGCTTATACGGAACGTGTAGGTTATTGCAGCTTTGCAACGAAACAACAACTCTTGGATAATGATTTCTACATTATCAATCCCTCTGGATATTTTGAATTAAAGCTGAAAACTAAGAACATGGATGTTGAACTTATTCCAATATATATCACGGTACCTTACCGAACATTAGAGAAACGTGCACGAAATCGTGGTGAATTTAATACATGGAGAGAGAATTATATCAAAGAGAGCGAAGAATTTACGGATTTTGAAAAATCAAATCTTATCGATTATCGAATCTTAAATGATGGAGATTTGGAATTTTCTGTGAATAAACTCATCAATATAATTCGAAAGGATAAACAAATAGATGAAAAGAAATGATATTAAAACGATTTATTGTGACCTGGACGGAGTTGTTTTTGATACGATTGCTGCAATCGTAAACCTATATAACGAAGACTATAAATATTATAAAGATTACAAACTGGTACATTGGTACGATATCGAATCATGGAATTTTGAAGAATGCATATGTGCTACATATACTGATATTAATAATTATTTCAATCAGCCACGATTTTTCGATGAACTGGAATATATGCCATTTGCAGATGTTGTAATTCCAAAACTTGCAGAACATTACAAAATTGTTTTTGTGAGCCACGGACAACAGCCAAACCTGGTGCAGAAAAAGGAATTACTCAGAGGTATCTTCCCGTTCGCAAAATTCATCGGAGTTAATTGGAATGAATATAAAGATAAATCCCATATCGATATGAGTGATGGTATCTTTATCGATGATTCAGCGAAAAATCTGATTACTTCTAATGCAGAAGAATGTATCTGCTTTGGCGACGAATATGAATGGAATGAAAAATGGAATGGTAAACGTATCTCAAATTGGTGCGATTTGGAGAAATATCTATTATAGGAAGGAAGAATTTTTAAAACGTGATTTCAACAAGTGGAGAGTTGATGAGGACATTAAATCGTATTGGGGACGATTTTATTACAGTTGAGTTATTCGGGCAAGAGTATGTTATCGACTGTGTTGCACATAGAAAAAATTACACGGATAGTCCGTGTTCACATATAACACTAAAATGTCGCGGCGGAGGAGAGGGTGAAATTAAGAGATGACTGAGTTAAAAGCGGTAGAAATTTTTACAAATGACGAGAAAAAACTTCTTATAGAAGCAATTTGTGATAAGCAAATTAGAAAAATTGTCAAAGATCCGGACGCATATAATAGCCAGAAATACATGGAATTAGAGGCGTTGAAAATAAAAATTAAAGACATGTAATGGAGAATTATATATTGGAGGTAATTTATATGGATGTGTTGATTGGATTCGTGGGCGGTATCTTAATCGGATCAATTATCGGAATTTTTATCGCTGGGTTATTATTTTCGGCAGAAGATAAAGATAAAGATGACGAAGAACAAGAGAAATGGATTCGGGAATATAATTCTAGGAGGAAAAAGAATGAATGTAAATGAATGGTTAAATGAAAATACTCTAGGAATTGATATTTGGAGAAACAAATATCAGTATAACAATGAATCTTTTGATGAGTGGATTCAAAGGGTTTCTGGCGGTAATAAAGACATTGCAAAATTAATTAAAGAAAAAAAATTTCTATTCGGAGGAAGAATTCTTGCCAATAGAGGACTTGAAAATGAAGGCAGAAAGATTAGCTTGTCTAATTGTTATGTAATTGCACCTCCGGAAGATAATATTGAGAGTATTTTTGATTGTGCAAAAAAATTAGCACGTACATATAGTTACGGTGGCGGATGCGGCGTAGATATTAGCAAACTCTCTCCAAGAGGGGCGAAAGTAAATAATGCCGCTAAAGAAACATCTGGCTCTGTTTCGTTTATGGATTTGTACTCAATGGTAACAGGTTTGATCGGACAAGCCGGAAGGCGTGGGGCATTAATGCTTAGTATTTCATGTGAACATCC
>OLOZ01001571.1_pt1 | contig 15261 bp, 7 predicted proteins | sample 1673021 | NCBI WGS metagenome assembly OLOZ01 (sample SAMEA3136747, study PRJEB25190) | human gut metagenome | biome: human gut; feature: human-associated habitat; material: faeces | place: Austria | collected 2013
GTATGAAGGCGGTTATTTATTTTACAGAGGTTGCACAGCAGTACGAACACAAAAACATGGAGCATATGATCGGAGAAAAGCTTCTTGAGACAGGGCTTTTGCAGGAATACGGATTGAAACTTTCGAGAGAGCCAAAGGCGACGGGAGAGCACGGAAAACCATTTTTAAGCTTGCAGCCGAAGATTCATTATAACATTACCCATTCCGGTAAGTATGTAATGTGTATCCTTGCCGGACAGGAAGTGGGAATCGATGTGCAACAGCATCGTAGGGCAAATTATGAGCGGATGCTGGAACGGATGGTTCCACAGGATATGATCCGTGAGATCATGGATGCAGATGAACCGGAAAAAGCCTTTTTTACACAGTGGGTACTTCGGGAGGCCTACATCAAATGGACAGGAGAGGGACTTTCGAGAGATCTTCGAACCATCTCGCTGGATGAAGGCTCCTATATACTTTTAGATCTTGGGGAGGATTACAGTGGCGCCATATGGTCGCAGGATCCTCTTGAATTACGGTGGGAACATGTCGATGTACAACTGCCGTAAATGCATATATATGATCCCTGTGGTGAGAGTGCCACAGGGATTTTGTAGATAAAGCGGGAAATGGGTTGGAGAGATGGTGCTTATACACCGATACTGAGTTGGGTTGGAACAGGAGAATTTTAGCTTCTTTGCCGGAGCGGAAAACTGCATCGGACGGGAGCAATTTTTTATGCTCCGATGCCGGAAAGTGTTGGATTCGGGGAAGAAAGCATCGGGATGGAGGTGGCATTAGCGCTCCGATGCTGGAAAGTGCTGGATTCGGGGAAGCGAGCATCGGGATGGAGGGTGATATTTACGCACCGATGCCGGAAGTGGCTGAATTAAGGGAAGCGAGCATCGGGATGGAGGTGGAGTATATGCACCGATGCCGGAAGTGGCTGAATTAAGGGAAATGAGCATCGGGATGGAGGGTGATATTTACGCACCGATGCCGGAAGTGACTGAATTAAGGGAATCGAGCACCGGGATGGAGGTGGCGTTAGCTCTCCGATGCTGACAGATGCAGAATCCGTGAAATATGATACTGGAAAATTTAAACTTTATGAAGTGTTGCGAAATTTTTATGATTAAGGAGGCTCGTGTGAACATGGACTATTTAAAACCAACGAATTTAAAACGAGAAGCTAAAAGAAGACTGGAAGAATTATATTCATTTCAACGTAAACTAGATAAACGTCTAAAAATATATCCAGAAGGCAAAATTCATATTGTCAGGAGCAAATCGAGGACACAATATTATTTGAGAACAGATCCGAAAGACAGAAGTGGTGTTTATTTAGTGAAAAAAGATGAAAAGAAAATAAGAACTTTTCTTCAGAAAAAGTACGATGAAAATATAGTAAAGCAAGTAAATCTTGAAATCAAAAATCTTGAAAATATTCTAAAAAAATTCAATTCTGACATTCAAAACATTTATTCTGAGTATCCCCAGGAAATAAAAAAATATATTGTTCCAATTGATGTATCAGATGAAGATTACATCAGAGAATGGATGTCAATGCCCTATGATAGAAAAACTATTCCGGAAGATGTGCCGATATATCTTACAGATAAAGGAGAACGCGTGAGATCAAAATCTGAACTGAATATTGCAAATACCCTGTATAAAATGGAAATACCTTATAAATATGAGTGTCCATTTGTACTGATGAATGGGAGAACTGTGCATCCGGATTTTACAATTCTGGATATTGTCAATCGTCGCGAAATATATTGGGAGCATCGAGGAATGATGGATGACAGAATGTATCTGAAGCAATCAGTTCAGAGAATAAAAGAGTATAGAAAATCAGGGATTTATGTTGGAGACAATCTGCTGATTACAGAAGAAACATCTACACTTCCGCTGGGAACAGATGAAATAGAGGACATTGCAAGACACTTTTTCAAACAACGTGAAACGGAATAAAATGGGGAAAATGATTCCAAATGGTGCGATTATATTTAAAGAATGAAAAAGTAGAAATATCATATTTACCAATAGTGCTGCCATACCAAAGTGATGAAAAATAAAAATTTCCGTGTCCACTAATAGGTTGTACCTCTTCAAAGGCATCGAAAAGAACAATATTATGTGTCTACTATATAGGTAGTATTATAGTGACTTGCAGCATCGGAAGATAAGAGCATCCTCCTGTTCCGATGCACATTTCTGCGGATTCAGCGACTTCTAGCATCGGAAGATAAGAGCACCCTTCTGTTCCGATGCATACCTACACGGATTCAGCGACTTCCGACATCGGAACGCAAAAATGCCTTTCTATCCGATGCAGTTCTCCGTTTCAAACCCAATATAGAAATTCCTGTGCTGAGAGTGTCGCAGGAGATCAGGTGTATATGGAAATATTAATTGGATAGATTTAACAAATTATTTGTAAGAATATTGTGCAACATGTCGTGGTAGACACAAATAATAAAAAAATATATAATAAAATCGAGGCTTTTATAACGAGAAGGAGGTAAACACGTATGAAGAGAAAACGCCTTGCGTTGCTGCTGGCACTTGCTATGACTGTCACAAGTCTGGACAGTACGGCACTGGTTGCGAGCGGCGCAGATTTTTCCTCAGAGCCAGCAGTGTCAGAGGAAATCAGTGAACAGAATGTGGAAAATGTTCAGTCAGAAACAGAAAATGAAGAGACAGTGGAGATCTCTGACGGTGATACTGTTGAAGCAGATTTTTCTGTACAGGAAGTGCAGGAGGACGAGACACAGGGAAACTCGGATGAGGTGGAAGTGACAGCTGAAGAAGAAACTTCCGGAGATACTGTTTTTGGCGATGGAAGTGAAACAGATTCAGCAGAATCAGAGACTACGAATGAATCAATCGTGCCATCAGAGGAGTTGATTGAGGAGCTTTCTGTTGATGGAAGCTATGGTAAGACTTTTGATGAAGAGAACAGTGAATTCTGGTTTAAGTTCACATCGGAGGAATCAGGTACTTACATAATTTCATCAGTAAGCAGCGGGATTGATCCTAAAGTATATTTATTTGATAACAGAGAAATAACATCGAAGAATGATTATATAGCTGAGAACGATGACGGACATGTTAATCCGGATAATGAATCAGATTTCTGTTTATCATACAATCTGACAGCCGGTCATACTTATTATTTCTGTGTAGAAGAACTGAATAACAATTCGGGGGATATACAGATTGATTTCAAAAAGCAGCCATCAATAGAAGCTATTTCCGTGACATCAACAAAGGACACGGTTGTGGCAGGTTTTGACAGCTTTTCCTCAATCTACGAAAACTGTGAAATTCAGGTAAGCTATACAGATGGTACTGAGAAGTTTTATAGTTATGGGGAGGGATGGTATGAAGGAACGCTTACAGATTCTTATGGAAATAATATTTCTCCAGTATGGAAAAAAGACGATAACAAGGTAAGCTTTGAGGAAAATACAGACTCCCAGTATTTTGCAGAAGGTGACTATACACTTCAGTTTGAAACAGGAAGTGAAGAAGATGGGACACTGACTTCCAGTGATCCGGCTGCAATACATGCCGCGGCACCGGAAGAAAGTGACAGATATTGTGGAGAGATTTCAGAGGGCATGAATGAAGATCTGAATCAGAATACATCTGAGGATATCTTTAAATTTGTTCCTGCAAGCTCAGGAAAGTGGTCTTTTATTTTTGAAGATTCTGATTACAGAGGCATTGCCGTTAGAAAAAGAAACGAAGATGGAAGCTATACTTCTGTAGAAACCTCCGGTACAGCATGTGAACTGGAAGAAAGAACAACGTATTATCTGGTGTTTTATGTGCAGCTATATAACCAGCTTAAGGTTATGAAGCAGGAAAGTACTGATTCCGTTACAGTGGATCTTACAGATGTAAAAACATCATTTTATACTTCGTTGGATGCTTTTTATCTTAGGGGAGCAAAAATTACAGTTACATATGGAGATGGAGAGTCTGAAAGTCTGACATTTGATGATCAGGTAAAACTGTACGACTCCAGAGGAAATCTGTATAGTTATATATGTTATAATGCAGATGAATCAGACACGTCGGAATATAGAGCTGGTAACAGTTTTTGGAATGCCGGTACTTATAAGGCTCATTTTACGCAGAATGGGCAGGTGCTCGATGGAGAATATGAGATTACCGCAATTGATCCGGAGCCATCTGCTTTTCAGAAGCTGTCTGAAGGTTTGAATAAAGATATCAGCAGTCCGAAAGACACACGTGCATGGTATTGCTTTACACCGGATATTACAGGTGATTATAAATTCTACCCGACCAATTCTGTATGGGTGTATCGAATCACGGAAGACGGATTAGAGTATGTGAATTGTTCTGCAGAGAACAATGCAGCTGAAGGAGAGTATTATGTTTATAAGCTTTCGGCAGGAAACACATATTATGTAGGATTCAGTGGAAAAGTTTACAGGGCTGATAATACATACAGCAATACCGTAGACCTTACGATCAGTAATGTATCTGTTGAAGGAATTACCTACACAGAAACGGAAGTTACAGGACGTATGGGAGTTGATAAGCTCACCGGAAACGGCTTTATGCCGGCAGGTGAACTGAAGATTCAGTATGCAGATGGCAGTGAGGACAGCATCAAACCGTATCTGGGATTTGAAAGTCGAGATGACTATGGAAATCGCATCCGGACACAGATTCAGTATGCAGACGGAAATGCATTTACTTTTGATGGTGACGACAGTGAAATCCCGGAAGGAACTTATACGGTTGAATTCACATGTGTAAAAGGTGGCAGCGATTCGGATGAGGAAAATGAATCTGTAATAAAAAGTAATCCTGTGACATTGACAGTCAGAAAGCCATCCTCAGAAGACTTCCGGAAATTACAGATTGGTAAAAATACGGATCTTCAGGTCGGAACTTATGATGACGATGAGGGCACAGGAAAAGACGTAGTCTGGTATTCCTTTGACGTTGCAGAGGCAGGCTGTTACCAAATAGAACTGAAGTATAAAGATGGAAATCTTTTTGAAGAACGGACAGTAGTAGACTGGAAGAAGTTTGAAGACGGAGAGCTTACGGATGCTAAGGTAGATAAAGAAAGCCATGACAGCTATAATCTGGAGGCGGGAAGCTATCTGCTCGGAATCTATGCAAAATACATAGAAGATTCTGAAATCGTGGATGCTGAAATCTCCAAAATCGCCACAGTATCAAAGGTAGAACTTCTTTCATGGAAACCGGAGAATCTGGTGTTTGTAAAAAATGTTGAGCAGCCATATCTGCAATATGTGCGGGCAAAGGTAACCTATGATAACGGTGAAGAACGTGAGTTTTCGCTGGATGATGATTACAGGAATCGACAGGATGAAGCTGGCAGATCTCTGGATTGTGGGCTTTATTTTAAAGATGAAAATGGTGAGTATCAGCAAGTAGAAACGTATGATGCAACAGAAGGGGAATATTGTTTCCGTATTTCCTTTGGTAATAAATTTGCAGATGAAGTGATCCCGGTAACAGTAAAATCCATGAAGGATAGTGTGGATACGGAAATCGACGCAGATGCGACAGATGCAGAGCTTACGAATAAAGACAGTCTTCTTCTGAAATATACGGCAAAAGAGACAGGACGATATGAATTTGCATTTAATGTTCCTATAGATAATGCCAGAATTTATGATGAGGAGGGAAACACTTTAGAGAGCAAGAGTACTTCTCTGGATACTTACAGCTATTATGCAAACCTGCAGAAGGATGAAACCTATTATTTGTATGTAGATGCAGATGATTATTGTGAAAAACTGAAGGTTTCAGTATCTATGATGACGAGACCGGCAGGAGTGAAGGCAAAAGTACTCAAAAATAGCTATGTTGCAGGTATTGACAGGGTCGATGAGAGCGATATCGAGGCAGAAGTTTCTTATGGTGACGGAAACGCAAAAAGAGTCAGAGGCTATAGTACTGTAAATGGTTATAACATTAACTACAAGATTAATAATAGTGAGAATGCCAGAGCATATATAGGAGATACTCTGGAAGCCGGAACATGGACCGTGACTCCGTATTTCAGCGTCAGTGTCGGATCGGGAAGTGCGGTCGAAGCAGAGGAAATGAAAGATATTCCGGTAGAATCTACGAGCATTAAATCAGATTTCCTTGATGAGGATGCACTTACTGCATTGAACGCAGATGAATGGATCACACTGCCGAATACTGCCGGAAATAAGAAATACTACTCCTTTACACCAGATAAAACTGGTACTTATAATTATGAACAGCAGTCCGGAGATATATTAAGACCTGTTACTTTCTATAAGAAGGGAGCTAAACAGTACGAAAGTCTTGGCGAGGGACCTGTAAAGCTTGAAGCAGAAAAGACCTATCTGTTATGCGTGGTAACCTATAGGGAAACGACCATAAAAATCAGCCGAAGTACTTCCTCAGGCACGACAGACCCAGAGAAAGCAAACACGATCAATGAGATCACACTTTCTGCCGGAATGAAAGAACTTGTTGCAATAGGTACAGAAAAGGTAAATGCAAATGGAGATTATATTATCAGTGGTACATTTACACCGGAAGAAGATGGGTATTACCGTATAAAAACCACAAAGTGGAGAAATTATGTTGACACATGTGTAACATTATTTGACAGTGACGGAAATGAGATAGACAATGATGATGATGGCGGCGAGGATAATAACTTTTTGCTGCTGTCAAAATTGGAAGCAGGTCAGACCTACACATATGAAATCCGTACGTACAATTCAGGGGAGAGCACAATCCCGTTCTACCTGCATTTTGATAAGGTTACTATGTATGCTGTCAGTGACATGCAGCTTGTACTCAGAGAAAATGTGAAGGCGGAAAATGTTTCTGTATTAACTTCACTGGAAGCGGCTTATCAGCTCAAGGTTACCTATAAAAAAGATGATACATCTGATGAAACGGCAGATGAACAGAAAGAAGCAGTATATGAGATTCGTGGAGATGGAGGCTATCTCAAGGATGAGTATGGAAATACAATCAGATTTTCTCATCCTGTAAAGAGCACGGTAGATGATGATTTTGAATATACCTTAAAGGTAGAGGCCGCCGGAAACACATACAATCTGAAAGTACCGGTAAAGGGACTGAAGTCATTTACAGAAATGCAGGAAGGCACTGAATATACAATTCCGACAGGAAGTGCGACATATTGTTTTACACCTTCGGAGGATGGTGAATATATTTGCTCCTATGAAGCTGCCATTCCGGATGAGGTAGGCATTATGGTCATCCGTCCAAGGTATTATGACGGAGAATATCGTTCTGAAGATCTTGGTGAATATGAAGAAGGTAGAAATGCCTTTTCGCTGCATTTAGAAAAAGGCAAAACATATGCAGTTGTTGCAAATGGATGGCAGAATGACAGTGAAAACGATAAATTCTGTATCAAAAAGGCTGCAAAGGAACTGAATGGCCTGAAACTGGTTTCTGCACCGGATAAGACAACCTGTATGCCATTTGAAACAGAAATTGTTTCGCTGAAAGGATTAAAAGTAACTGCATCTTACAAAGACGGAACAACAGAAGAAATTGCGTATGGTCAGAAGGATTCTTCGGGAAGAAGCATTAAGCTCAACCATATAAACTGGCTCGATGGTAAAACATGCCGCGTTTTTGTAAGCTTTGGAAGATATGTAACAAGCTTTGACCTGACTCCTGCTTCATGGGATGATCTGGAAAGTCTTGCGACAGCAGAGAAAAAGACTCTGACAGACCTTGTCAGTGGAGATTTCGTGATGCTGAAATATGTTCCGGAGTCAACAGGACTTTATACATTTAATGTAATTGGCGGATTTGTTTACGGCGCAATTCTGTCAGAAGACAGCGAAAATGTACGGACATCATACAGTAGCTGCTACCTGGAGGAAGGTGTAACTTATTATATCCGAATCAAGGCAGAAGCATCCGAGGTTCAGATTTCTGTAAATTCAGGTAACTGTGTGTGGGAAATTGTTGAACGCACAGAAGCAACCTGTGAAAAAGCCGGAAAACTCGTAGAAAAATGTAAAACACATGAAGACGAGGAAGAAAGAGTAACTGAGCTCCCGGCACTCGGACATGAGTGGAGCGACTGGACAGTTACAAAAGAAGCAACCTGCGGAGAAGCCGGAGAGCAGGAACGTCATTGTACAAGAGCTGGCTGTGAAAAATCAGAGACAGAAGAAATCCCGGCAACCGGTCAGCACAGCTACGAATGGATAACAGACAAAGAGGCAACATGTGGAGCCACAGGAAGCAGACATCAGCAGTGTAGTGTGTGCGGTGCAGAAGGAACAACAGAGACAATTCTGACTCTTGGACACAGCTTTGGCGACTGGAAAGTTACAAAAGAAGCAACCTGTACAGAAGAAGGAAAACAGGAACGCACCTGCACAAGAGAAGGCTGCGAAGTTAAAGAAACTGGCATAATTGCAAAACTTGCCCATAATTATGAATGGGTAACAGACAAAGATGCGACCTGTGGAGCCGCAGGAAGCAAGCATCAGGAATGTACAGTCTGCAAAGAAACCGGAAAAACAGAAACAATTCCGGCAACCGGAAAACACAGCATGGGTGCATGGAAAGTTACCAAAGCTGCCACTGCAGTTGCAGCAGGTGTGAAAGAACGCACCTGTAAAGTATGTGGCGGTGCAAAAGAAAGGGTATCCATTGCAAAACTGAAAGCTACGCTCACTTTAAATGTTCCGATAAACAGAACACTTCCGATGAAGATGAGACAGACTTTCCAGGCGAAAGCTTCAGGTCTTGCAAAAGGCGATAAGGTAGTGTCCTGGAGAAGCAGCAACAGAAGAGTTGCCGCAGTATCCGGAAATGGCAGGATTGTAGCACAGAGAATAGCTGGAAATGCAGTGATCACAGTAAAACTTGCAAGTGGAAAAACTGCGCGTTTTACGGTAAAAGTGCAGAGAACAGATGTTGCAACAACAGCAATCACTGTGACAAATAAGGCAACCAGAAGAAGATTAACAGGTACAGTCAATCTGAAATTACGGAAGAACCTTGCACTGGGTGTAAGTTTAACTCCGCTTACGAGTACACAGAGAGTAACATATGCTACTTCGAACAGCAGAATTGCAAGTGTTAATTCGAGAGGTGTTGTTACAGCCAGAAGAGTCGGTACAGTAACTATTACCGTGAAATCAGGCAGAAAAATTGCAAGAATCAGAGTAAAAGTAACAAAATAATGAAGAAAAAAACAAAAAAGATCCCATGGGATCTCTTACCACTGATCATGGCAATGGCGGTTCTGCCGCTGGTTGCCATGGGCAGGAAGGTTTCTGTCACGCTTGGAAAATATTCCTGGTTTGCAGATGGAAACTTCCAGTATGACTTTTTTATGTATGCAAAAAGCATCGTATTTCTGGTGCTTGTGATCTGGATGCTGGTCGTGCTTTTTGACAGAGTACTGATCCGGGGAATCAGGCTGAAACACTGGAAACTGTTTATACCGCTTTATATATACGGACTTCTGATAATTCTGTCCACTGTATTTTCGGCTGACAGAGATCTTTCTCTGAAAGGTATGTGGCAGCAGTATGAGTCAGTCTGGGTGCTTCTGGGGTATCTGGTGACAGTGTTTTACTGTGTACAGGTCGTGCAGTCCATTAAAGATATTCGTATCCTCTGTGTTTCTATGGCTGTCGGAGCGGCAGTACAGGGGCTTATTGGGCTAACACAGTTTGTCAGAAAGGATTTCTTTTCTTCGGGAATCGGAAAGGCATTTCTGACTCTTGGTATGGATTCTTCGGTACAGGATACATTACGGTTTACATATGAAGAAAACAGCCGGTCTTCTGTATATATGGCATCCTACACGCCAAACTATGCAGGAATGTATCTGGTACTGATACTTCCGTTACTTTGTGTAATGACAGTGCGGGCAAAAAAACTTGCCGGCAAAATCAGCGGTATAATATTGATTGCGGTAATGCTGGTATGCCTCTATGGAAGTGGCTCAAAGGCAGGATTTCTTGTATGCGGATTTCTTGCCCTGCTGGCGGCCGTATTTATGACGCAGAAAGATAATGCGAAAAAAAGATGGATATCTGTCGGGATATGCTTTCTGGCAGTGACTGGTATTTCATTTGGTTATGATCAGCTCAGTAATCATGCGCTTTCGAATGCACTGACCAAAACAGGACAGAAGCAGAGTTACAATCTTGAAGAAATTAATACAGAAGCAGACGGAGTGAGCCTGAAATATAAAGGAAACTCCCTGAAACTGATTCCGGAAAAGACAGAGATGGGTCAGACTCTGAAGGCACAGGTCAATGAAGGAAAAATGCAGGATGCATTCTGGGACGACGAGAACCAGTGCTTCATATTTAAAGATGAAAGATTTGGTGATTTGACGTTTGATGCCTACAGATACAACAATGCACAGTATCTGGCAATATATGACGATGAAATGACCTGGGATTTCTATAAGGAAGATTCCGCATCCGGATACGTCTTTATGAACCAATACGGAAAAATTGATGAGATCAACAATGCACCGGCAGTTCTCAAAGGATATGAACGTATTTTGTCAGGCAGAGGATATATATGGGGCAGAACGATTCCGTTATTATCAGGAACTGTTTTGTGGGGCAGCGGGCCGGACACATTTATCATGAAGTTTCCACAGACAGATTATGTAATGAAAGCCAATACTGCACTGAGCATGTATCAGCAGCTTCCGACAAAAGCACACAGTATGTATCTGCAAAGTGCTTTGCAGACAGGAGTTCCTTCGGTGATCTGTCTGCTGATCTTTTTCCTGCATTATATGGTAACGGCATTACGAAACAGAAAAACAGAAACAAATAAAGAAAAATCAATATTCCGGACAGGAATTCTTCTGAGTGTGATGGGATTCCTGATCATGGGACTTACAAATGATTCCAACCTGGCAGTATCACCGATGTTCTGGTGCATACTGGGAATGGGAATCGCAATGGAAACAGAAACCTTCCACGGCTGATGTGGGAGGTTTTTCTTTTTAAGAAAAAGCTGCTTGTACAAATCCTACAAAAAAAGTGTGTAAAAATTGTGAAATATGACATGATGGACACGAATAATAAGAGATTGTATAATAAAATCGGAGTTTTCTAACAAAAAGGAGGTACAAGTCTATGAAGAGAAAACGCCTTGCGTTGCTGCTGGCGATCGCGATGACTGTTACGAGTCTGGACAGCACTGCGATGGTTGCCAGTGGCGCAGATTTTTCCTCGGAACCGGTAGTGGAAGAGGAAGTCAGTACACAGGCAGAAGAAGAGTCTCAGCCTGTTGCTGAGGAAGAAGAGAATATAGAATTCTCAGACAGTGATGAAGCAGAAATAGATTTTTCTGCGGATGAAGCGACAGATGAGAGCACTGTACAGGAGACACCGGATGAGGTGGAAGTACAGGAAGAAGAGAACTCGAACGAGGAAGTTTTTAGTGACAGTAATGAAGTTTCAGTGGAAACTACAGATGGAACAGAGGTATTTTCAGAAGAAAGCTCGATGCAGCCGGTTATAAAGAATATTTCTGTCTCTCTTTCACGGGGTAGTCCTGTTGCAGGTTTCGACAATTTTGCATCTGTATTAAGCAATTGTGAAATGACAGTAACTTATACAGATGGTACAGAAGAGCTTTATAATGCCAATAACTGGGCGGGATATACAACAATTGATTCATATGGAAATTCAATTTCTCCTGTCTGGAAAAGAAATGGACAAATAATAGAAATTAATGAAGATAATGCAAAAAATGAGTATTTCGCAGAAAGTGTGTATACACTTCAGTATGTAACAGGAAGCGAAGAGGATAATACTCTGTTTTACAGTAATAAAGTAACGGTAAATCCAGTATCACCGGAGCTGATGAAGCGATACATGGGCGAACTCCGTGAAGGTGAGAATACAGAACTGAATCATTATGGGTCGGAAGATGTTTTCAAATTTGTTCCGAAAAGCTCCGGAACATGGTCGTTTATCTATGACGATTATGATTACAGAGGAATGACTGTCAAAAAGAAAAATGAAGATGGAAGCTATACAACGCTGAAGAAAAGCAGTCCTGTTTGTGAACTTGAAGAAGGTGTGACATATTACTTTGTGTTCTATGTGGGGGATGAGTCCATAAAGGTTACAAAACTGGATGGTAGTACTTCTGTCTCGGCCAATATGGATAATGTAAAAAAAGATTTTATTTACAGGTTAGACGATGTGTTTTTATCAGGAGCAGAACTGACTATTAAATATAACGATGAAGAATCTGAAACAATTACATTTGGAAATGCTACGAAATTGTATGATTCCAGAGGGAATCTGTACAGTTATCGCTTTTATAACGCAGATGTTTCAGATGAATCTCAACGGAAGGAATATGACCCCGGTTCAGCACCTCTGGAAACAGGTACTTTTAAACTGTATTTTACACAGAATGGTCAGAAACTTGACGGAGAATATGAAATTACCATATCTAAGCCGAAACTATCCAGTTTCCCTCAATTATCAGAAGGGCTGAACAAAAACATCAGCAGTCCCGAGAAGGAATATGCATGGTATACATTTACACCGGCGAAAACAACAAAGTATCGTTTCTGGCCGGTTAATTCTGTGCGTATATATGAAGTAAATGGAGATCGTATAAATCAGATATATGCAGAAGATAGCAGCTGGTTAGATGGAGATTATGTTGTTTTTAGTCTTAAAGCAGAGTGTACATATTATGTAGGGTTCAGTGGATATGTGTATATCAAAGCTCAGCACGGATACAAAAACACCATGGATCTTCAAATTATAAATGCCGGAGGCTGCGTATGGGAAACTAAGCGTACAGACCCAACCTGTACCGAAGATGGAAAACTGGTAGAAAAATGTAAGACACATCAGGATGAAGCAGAAAAAGTGACGGTTCTTCCGGCGCTCGGCCATGATCTGACAGACTGGAAAGTTACCAAAGCAGCAACCTGTGCAAAGAACGGAGAAAAAGAACGTCATTGTACAAGAACTGGCTGTAAAGAGAAACAGACACAAGTGATTAAAGCAACCGGTAAACACAGCATGGGTGCATGGAAAGTTACCAAAGCTGCCACTGCAGTTGCAGCAGGTGTGAAAGAACGCACCTGTAAAGTATGTGGCGGTGCAAAAGAAAGGGTATCCATTGCAAAACTGAAAGCTACGCTCACTTTAAATGTTCCGATAAACAGAACACTTCCGATGAAGATGAGACAGACTTTCCAGGCGAAAGCTTCAGGTCTTGCAAAAGGCGATAAGGTAGTGTCCTGGAGAAGCAGCAACAGAAGAGTTGCCGCAGTATCCGGAAATGGCAGGATTGTAGCACAGAGAATAGCTGGAAATGCAGTGATCACAGTAAAACTTGCAAGTGGAAAAACTGCGCGTTTTACGGTAAAAGTGCAGAGAACAGATGTTGCAACAACAGCAATCACTGTGACAAATAAGGCAACCAGAAGAAGATTAACAGGTACAGTCAATCTGAAATTACGGAAGAACCTTGCACTGGGTGTAGGTTTAACTCCGCTTACGAGTACACAGAGAGTAACGTATTCTACTTCGAACAGCAGAATTGCAAGTGTTAATTCGAGAGGCGTTGTTACAGCAAGAAGAACCGGTACAGTGACTATTACCGTGAGATCAGGCAGAAAGATTGCAAGAATCAGAGTAAGAGTTACAAGATAATAAGCAATAACACGAAGAAACCTTCCACGGTTAATGTGGGAGGTTTTTTCGTTGAAAGGAAAATTCCGGCAGAAGCTTTTGGTTGCCGTACTAAATTCGGATCCTTCACATATATTATGTGTAAGAGAGGTGAGGACAATCAGGGCGGAACAGGTACAGAATCTTTTTGCAGGGAATATCAGGAAGCTTCTTTTGGAAGCAGCGCAGAATTATGAGCGGATCTATGAAATCCGCCTTAGGGTGGGACGACCGGTATTTCTCTGTTATGATGGCGGCGAAAAATTTCTCCGTACAAAAGATGCTCCCTATCTGGTGACCAGACAGGATCTTAAAGAAACACTGGAGTACATCAGCGGATATTCCCTGTATGCGTGTGAAGATGAACTGCGGCAGGGTTATATCAGTGTACAGGGCGGACACCGTGTAGGCGTGACCGGCAAGGTCATTCTCAATCAGGGAAACATCCGCAGCATCAAATATATTTCCTGTGTCAATGTCCGGCTTGCACACCAGATACTCGGGTGTGCGGATGCGGTGATGCCTTTTATCCGAAATAAAGAAAACATCTGTCATACACTTCTGATCTCACCGCCGGGCTGCGGCAAGACAACGCTTCTTCGGGATATGGTGCGCCAGATCAGCAACGGGAATGAGAAACTTCCGGGAATGACGGTCGGACTGGTTGATGAGAGGGGTGAACTGGCAGGATGTTATCAGGGAGTTCCGCAGAACGATGTGGGTATGCGTACCGATGTGCTGGACGGATGTCCGAAAGCGGAAGGAATGCAGCTTCTGATCCGTTCAATGTCACCGGCAGTCGTGGCGGTGGACGAGCTTGGCAAAGAAGAGGATTTCCGGGCAGTGGAGTCGGTGATTCACTGTGGCTGCACACTTCTTGCAACAGCACATGGAAATTCACTCGAAGACATCATGGAGCAGCCTTTTTTTCAGAAACTGAAAAGTATGCAGGTTTTTGAACGCTACATCATACTTGGCAGACAGAAACGAAACGGAAGGATCGTACAGATTCTGGACGGGAAGGGGAAACCATGCTGAGGGCCATCGGGGCATTCCTGGTATTTCTTGCATCTGCCGGAATGGGCTGTCAGGAGAGTCGGAAACTGTCCGAACATATACAGGCATTGGAGGATTATTTACAAGTGATCATCTGTCTGAAAGGTGAGATTCGCTATGGAGGAAGTTCCCTTCCAGATGCGTTTTGCGAAGCTGCGATGCATTGTTCGGAGAGATATGCCGTTTTTCTGAAAGCAGTATCTGAAAAAATGGAAAACCGACAGGAAGAAGATCCGGGAAGGATTGTACGCCAATGTGCAATGGAATATCTCAGAGAAAATGCGTTGTCAGCAGAAGAAAAGGAACGGATAGCTCAGCTTGGAGAGCGGTTGGGTTATCTTGACCGGGAGATGCAGCTTCGGCAGCTTTCACTCTATGAAAGTGAATTCGAACGGATGATACAGAAGGCGAAGGAAACTGCTCCGGCAAAGAAAAAACTGTATCACAGTCTGGGAGTTTTCGGCGGTGCAAT
>OLOZ01001573.1_pt1 | contig 15242 bp, 11 predicted proteins | sample 1673021 | NCBI WGS metagenome assembly OLOZ01 (sample SAMEA3136747, study PRJEB25190) | human gut metagenome | biome: human gut; feature: human-associated habitat; material: faeces | place: Austria | collected 2013
TCTAAAGGGTCTCCCTCGTATCCTTCGTATTCGCCTACGTCATTTGTAGTTATTATAGGATAATTCTCTTTATAAAGAGCCATGGCGCTGTCGGAAATAGCCCAGTCAAGGAATGTATAAGCCACAGGGTTTATCTCGTCCTTATTAATCAGTGCATTAGCTTCAAGATCCCAGCCTGACCCTTCCTCAGGGAAGATTACCTCTACAGGAGCCCCATCCTCTTTCTGGCTGAGTCCGGCATATCCAAAGCTTATTCCTACTGCACATTCTCCTGACGATGCCATCTTTGCAGGTTTGGACCCTGAATGAGTATACATAGCTATATTTTCATCAAGCTTATCCAGATACTCCCAGCCCTCGTCTTCACCCATAAGCTGCAAAACAGCTGACACTGTAAGGAACCCTGTCCCTGATGAATTGGGATTTGACATTACTATATGACCTTTAAAAGCCGGATCCAGCAAATCATCATATGATTTTATCTCAGGCAAATTGAGCTTTTCAGCCTCTTCCGTATTCACTACGATTGCAGTTTCCCACGCATCTATGCCTACCCACGTAGGAGTGTCTTTATCCGACTTGAATTCCGGAAGAATTCTCTCTACTCCCTCGGGAGCATACCCTTTAAGCCCCCCTTGATCATCCAGCACCATCATAGATGAAGCGGCTGTTCCCCAGACAACGTCAGCCTGCGGATTGTCTTTTTCTGCAATCAGCTTAGCGGTGATTATTCCCGTAGATTCACGTACAACATTCACTTTTATATCAGGGTACTTCTTATTAAAATCTTCCAAATACGTACTGACCTGCTCGTCTTCCAGAGCTGTATATACTGTTAACTCTCCCTCCGTGGCCTTTTCATCTGTATTTACGTTTTTATCTTTATCGGAACATGCCGTAAATGACAGAGCCGAAGCTAAAACTGTCACAGATAAAAGAACGCTGAGTAATTTCTTCTTCATTTCTTTATTTCCTCCTAAATGTCTTAAAATATGATCATGACATGAACACATCAAAGTTCATTGATCCTTACAGCTGCATTTTATCTTTTACTTTTGCTTCAAACAAGCAAGGATATGTAAAGCTTCTGTCAATTAAAGAATTCCGCCGGTTGTTTTTTATGTAACTTTTCTACATTAAAGGCTCTTTTTCTAAAGAGATCTCTTCCGATATACGGCTTTGCCGTTTTATTTTTTCTGAGTATTTTTCATAATCTGACGAGAGAATACCACAGTAAATCATATCCACTACGGCAAGCTGGCTGCATCTTGAATAAAGCGTATTACTGTATAAATGCTGTTGGTTGCCTGTGCATAAAATAATATCTGCATACCTGTTTATAAGTGAATCTTCAAAATTTGTGATTGCCACCGTTGCTGCGCCTGCATCTCCGGCTCTTCTCAAAGCTTTTACCGTGCATGAAGAATATCCCGTATATGATATGCCTACAGCTGCGTCACCCTCCGTCAGGCTGCCGGCAGCCATACTCTGCCTGTAAATATCCTGATGATACACAGCGTTGATTCCCAAATATATAAGCTTACTGGCCAGATCTTCCGCAGCAGCGGATGAATTTTCGGCTGCCAATATCAGTACCTGCTTGCTTGCTGACATGATTTTTGAAGCCTTCATAAGTTCAAATACCGACAGATTCTTCAGAGTATCCTCCATTTGTCTGATACTGGCACTTATCACTTTCATAGGAATATCTATAAATTTTTCTTTAGGAGAAATATTAAATGTAAGAGATTTTTCAATCTCAAGCTCTTCTTTTTCTGCCATAATACTTTCTTTCATTAAAACTGTTTTTACTTCCTTAAAGCCAGACAGTCCCATGGCCTTTGCAAAACGTATAACCGTGGGCTGGCTTACTTTTGCAGACTCTGAAAGTCCTTCAATAGTAAGCTTGGATGGATCAAAACCTCCTTTTATTATTTCATCTGCCACTTTTCTTTCTGAAGGACGAAACAAACGATAATTCTTTCTTATCTTGATAATAAATTCCGTGCTCATATATGTACCTTTCTTACAAAACTTAACTCTATTTTATCTCCGCATGTCACAGAACTGTTCACGTAACAGCTCCTCAGTACAACATAACGGTTTGTTTTAAAGAAAAAACAACGATCTTTTGTTAATTATAGATTCTTACGGTTAAATCCCCGTCTGTTCTACATTAAATGTAGGTAAAATAAAATAATAAAAACTTTGCAACTAAAGATATAAAAAAAGACTGTCAAATTAAGGAAAATCTAAGCAATTCCCTAATTCGACGCCTTTTTCTTTAATGTCTGTAATTCTGTTGTCATCATCTGTTTCGGCTTTATTTTCTATATTCAGGAGCTGTCATAGTGTAAATCATTATAACAATTCCGTACTTTTTAATCATTTTTTTCACATTTTGCCCCTTTATCATATCTATGCCAGAGTCTCGGCTATTTCATAAAGATCAGCTCTGAAATGCTTCTTCATAGACAAAGCCTCTTCCAAATCATATGCGATTATCTCATCGTTGCACGTACCTATCGCTTTGCTTTCCTCATCATCGTAAAGGAGCTTAATAGCCTTTGCTGCCATCATACTGGCAAGCATCCTGTCACGTCCTGTAGGTGTGCCTCCTCTCTGTATATATCCCGGCACAACCGCCCGAGCTTCACGCCCTGTACGCTCCTGCACTGTTTCAGCCAGCTGATGTGAACTTATTTCAACGCCTTCTGCCTTAACTATTATGCTGTGAAGCTTACCCGATTGCTGACCTCTGAGAACTCTTCTGCACACAGAGTTTATATCAAACTCCATCTCAGGCAGCAAAATCACATCAGCTCCTCCGGCAAGCCCTGAATAAAGAGCTATATCTCCGCACTCTCTTCCCATAACCTCTACTATAGTAGTTCTTTCGTGAGCTGAAGCTGTATCTCTGAGATTCGATATCATAGATAAAACAGTATTCACCGCTGTATCAAAACCAATAGTATAATCTGTATATGCCAGATCGTTATCTATGGTCCCCGGCACCCCCATAACGGTAATGCCGAGTGCGGCAAGCTCAGATCCGCCTCTAAAAGATCCGTCACCGCCTATTACTACAAGCCCCTCTATTCCAAAAGTTTCAAGAATATTAACTCCATGTTTTCTTCCTTCTTCTGTTCTGAATCTTTCACTGCGAGCAGTCCTAAGTATGGTCCCTCCACGCTGCAGAATATCACCTACAGACTGCCACTGCATCCTTTCTATCTCTCCGTCCAGCAAGCCTTCGTAACCTCTCTTTATGCCATACACTTCCATCCCCATGGAAATACCTGTTCTCACAGCTGACCGTACAGCTGCATTCATACCCGGAGCATCTCCTCCACTGGTGAGTATACCGATCCGTTTCATATCGCTTTCCTTCCTTAGTCTCTTTCAGCCTTTGTAATTTTCTTCTCCCACTATATTTATGACAGCCGTTCTAAACTCCATATCAGGGTTTACCCACAGCTCCGGCTCAGTTCTGAATGACCCTCCTGTAGGCATATATACGATAGTCTGATACATTCCTTTATGATTTCTCATGATCTGCTTGATATCTTCCAGCATAACAGAAACATCACCCGAAGGAAGCTTTATCTTCACCAGCCCCGCAGGCTCTGTTTTTTCCGGTTTCGATACGGTGAAATTCATTCTTTTCTTCCTCGGCTCCTCTCTGTCAGATGATAAACCGCTTATTTCCTTAAGATCGGTTATCCTGTCAGCCAGAAGTTTAGGTACTTCCCCTTCTTTGAAATTTATAGTTCCTGAAATAGATATTATCCTGTCTTCCGAAACAAATTTTGCGTATCTTTCATATACGTTAGGGAAAACCACCACTTCCACAGTTCCGTAAAGATCTTCCATATCTATGAAGGCCATCATCTTGTTGTTTTTTGTTATCAGCGTTTTCTTTCCTGTTATTATTCCCGCCATAACTACATGCATACCATCTGTGATAAAACTGTGACTCTCACCGCTTTCTTCACTTTCCAGTACATCTGCCAAATCCTGCGCCGTCACGGTAACTGATTTCTCTATGATTTTTTCATATTCTTTCAAGGGATGTTCTGTGATATATACCCCAAGCATTTCTTTTTCCTGCGCTATAAGCATCTCTTTTTCAAAATTCTTCACATCCGGAAGTCTTTTTACCGTTTCATTTTCCTCCATAGCCTCGGCATTTATCTGAAAAAGAGTTATCTGCCCTTCTATTGTATTTTTGGCATTTGACTGAGCCGACTCCACGAGCTGCTCATATACAGCCATATGAGCAGCTCTGTTATCATTGAGACGATCCAGTGCTCCTGCTTTTATGAGACTCTCCAGCGCCTTTTTATTAATCTTATGGATATCAAGATTATCTATAAATTGAAAAATATCCTTCGGCTCGCCTTTTTCCTCTCTTGCTTCTATTATGGCATCGATAGGCGCTTCTCCTACATTTTTTACACCCATCAGTCCAAATCTTATTTTTCCGTTAGAAACAGAGAATTTCTTATGACTTTCGTTTATATCAGGCGGAAGAACTTCTATACCCATTTCACTGCAGTTTCTTATGTATTTTGCTGTCGAATCCGGATCTCCCATTACACTTGTCAAAAGCGCCGCCATAAATTCTACAGGATAATGCACCTTAAGATATCCCGTTTCATAAGCAACCACTGCATAAGCTGCAGCATGCGATTTATTGAAAGCATATTCTGCAAAACTTACCATTTGGTTAAATATTTCCTCAGCAGCCTCTCTCGGCACACCGTTATTCACACATCCGGCAATCTCAACATTCCCGTCTTCATCTGTCTTGCCATTTATAAAATATTCCTTCTCTTCCAGCATAACATCCATCTTCTTCTTACTCATAGCACGACGAACAAGATCCGACCTTCCATAAGAATAACCGCCCAAATCTCTTACAATCTGCATTACCTGTTCCTGATATACCAGACAGCCGTAAGTGACAGACAGTATAGGTTTCAGGCTCTCATGGATATATTGTATGTTTTCGGGATGTTTTTTATTGTCAATATACGTAGAAATCGAAGACATCGGACCCGGTCTGTAAAGAGAAATACCTGCGACTATGTCTTCAAAACAGTCAGGTCTGAGATTTTTCATAAATTGAGTCATTCCTCCGCTTTCAAGCTGAAATATTCCCTGTGTGTTTCCTTTTGCAATCATATCGAAGACATCTGCATCGTCATAATCCATCGATGAAAAATCTATCTTGACTCCATGGTTTTTCTCTATCATCTCCAGAGCATCTCTGATTATAGTGAGATTCCTCAATCCGAGAAAATCCATCTTCAAAAGCCCCAGTTCTTCTATAGTCGTCATATTAAACTGGGTAGAAAGCCCCTTATCCGCAAGATAAAGCGGCACATATTCGTCTATACTTTCCTTGGAAATAACAACCCCGGCCGCATGAGTAGAAGCATGCCTTGGCATACCTTCTACAGCCCTTGCCATATCTATGACTTTTCTTGTAGTCTCCTCGTTATCATACTTTTCCTTGAGTTCCGGACTCGTCTCCAATGCCTTATCTATAGTCATCTTAAGGGCAAACGGTATTGCCTTAGCAATGGCATCTGTCTCCGGATAGCTTACGTTTAGAACTCTTCCCACATCACGGACCGCCTGTTTAGCCTTCATTGTTCCGAATGTAATTATCTGAGAAACTTTATCTTCTCCATACTTTTCTATGACGTAATCTATGACTTCTCCTCTTCTTTCATAACAAAAATCTATATCTATATCAGGCATGCTGACTCTCTCCGGATTCAGAAATCTTTCAAATATCAATCCATATTTTATAGGATCTATATCCGTGATACGCAAAGTATAAGCCACTATACTGCCTGCTGCCGATCCTCTTCCCGGACCTACCATTATTCCCTTGTTCTTGGCATAATTTATAAAATCCCATACTATAAGAAAATACTCTACATAACCCATATTTTCTATAGTAGAAAGCTCATAATCCAGCCTTACCTGAAGCTCCTTCATATCATCTGCAGCCGCATCTTTATATCTCTGTTTCAGACCGTCTTCACACAATTTTCTCAGATATTCTCTGTTGGACATTCCGTCAGGAGCTTTAAAATCAGGCAAGTGAAGCTTGCCAAACTCAAAAGTAACATTACATCGCTCTGCTATCTTAGCTGTATTATCACATGCTTCCGGTATCGATGAAAAAATTTTTCTCATTTCATCTTCCGATTTCAGATAAAACTGATCGTTGGGAAATCTCATTCTGCCTTCTTCATCTATGGTTGCTGCCATCTGTATGCACATGAGTACATCCTGTGCCACAGAGTCCTCTTGTCTTACATAATGAACATCATTGGTGGCGACAAAAGGAATCCCTGTTTCTTTATGAAGACGCTTCATATCCGGAAGAATCCGCATCTCTTCTTCCAGCCCCTGATCCTGAAGCTCAAGGAAAAAATTATCCTCTCCGAATATATCGCGCATCTCAAGAGCCTCTCTTCTGGCCCCATCATAATCCCCATTGAGAAGCCTATGCTGTATCTCTCCGGCAAGGCAGGCAGATAAAGCTATTATCCCTTCGCTATACTTCCTGAGAACGTTCTTATCTATTCTCGGCTTATAATAAAATCCATGGCGGTATCCTTCTGACACTATTTTCATAAGATTTCTGTAGCCTTTATTGTTTTCAGCCAAAAGAACCAAATGTCCCATATGCTTATCTTTCTCTGAATCCTTGTCAAACAATGTTCTTGCCGCCGTATAAACTTCACAGCCTATGACAGGCTTTATGCCTTCTTTCAAACATTCTCTGTAAAAATCAATAACGCCGAACATCACTCCGTGATCGGTTATAGCTACAGAATCCATTCCCAACTCCTTGGCACGTGAGACAAGATCAGCAATACGTGATGCTCCGTCAAGTAAACTATATTCTGTATGTACATGAAGATGTGTAAATGCCATATCAATTCCTTCTTTTTATATGCAAAAAATATTTCGTTTATATAACTTATTTCTGTAATAATTATACCTTATTAGGTAAAAAAATCATACCGTAAAAAATTTTAAATGATTTCCCGGGAAAATGTATTTTTTTCCTTTAAAACTTATATTAAATAGAGTAGAATAAAAAAAGGTTTAAGGAGAAGATATGAAAAAATTTGTTATAACCATTTCCATAATTATTTTAATAATTATCATCGCATTCACCTGTGCAACGATAGCGTATTCAAAAACAGATTCTTATGAAAACAGTAACTTCCCCGACAATACAACGATAAACGGTATCGACTGTTCAGGACTTACTTACGAAGAAGCTGAATCAAAACTTACAAAAGAATGGAACTCAAAACACATCGTGATAACAGGCCCGTTAAGCGATGACATGGCTACCTTCACGGATTTTGACTGCACATATGATATAATGAAAGATTTAAAAAAATCAAAAACTCATTATATGGTATTCGCTGCAGCTAACCATTTTGCCAAAACTCCACTGGTTATTCAGTTTCCTATGGTAGTCAAGGATTACGGACAGCAGTTCAAAGAACGTGTTATTTCTTCATCTTTCCTCAATCAGGAAAAAGCAAGTGCCAGCAAAGACGCATATGTGGATCTTTCCGATCCCGATTTTCCCATAGTTCCCGAAAAATACGGAGATAAACCTAATGCGGAAAAGTTCTTTACAGATCTGCTTCACCATATTCAGACCGGTGAAATAAAATTCATGTACGAAGAAAAAGATTATTATACACTTCCGAAAATAACTGCAGAAGATGAAAGCCTCAAAGAATATCAGAAATACTGCAAGAAATATCTCAGTCAGAAAATTACATATGATATGGGAGATGAAACTTTTACCATATCAGCTGAACAACTTGCCAGTCTTATGAAAGATAATAAATCAGGAAAAGCAGATAAGGAAGCTGTAAAAAAATATGTTGCTTCCTTGGCGGAAAAATACGATAATATAGGAGCCCAGAGAAACTTCACATCACTGAGCGGAAGACAAATCAACGTAAGCGGCGGTACTTACGGATGGAAAATAGATCAGGAAAAAGAAGCGGAACAGCTTACAGCTGACATAAATTCTCATAAAGATATCACTCGCGAACCGCTATTCTCCGAAAAAGGTTACGGTAAATATTCCACAGATGTGGGAAATACATATATAGATGTAGATATTTCCGGACAGATTGTTAAATTATACAAAGACGGAAAGCTCCAGTTCAGTGCGAACTGTGTCACCGGATGCAAAACAGATGGAACCACCACAGATACAGGTACCTTTTACGTTCTCAACAAAGTACGGGATGTAGTATTAAAGGGAGATAATGCCGACGGCAGTAAATATGAAAGCCCTGTTAAATACTGGCTGGGTGTCACATGGGGAGGTCAGGGACTTCATGACGCAGACTGGCGAAATACTTTCGGCGGAAGTATCTGGATACGCGGGGGCAGCCATGGCTGTATAAACATGCCGCCAAATAAGATGCCTTCACTCTACAACGCAGCTGAAGTCGGAATGCCTGTAGTAATGCATTACTGAAAAATAAAAAGGACGCATATACTCGTCCTTTTTTATTACACACAGCACACCGTTACCGATGATTTTACTCTTTCTAAAGAAGAGACTTCTTCATTTTCTTTACATATTCTCTAATATAAAACACACTCTTATCTCCGTATTTTTCACATATTTTAACGATAGCCGAACCTACTATGGCTCCATCGCTTTTTTCCGCCATATTTTTTGCCTGCTCCGGCGTTGATATACCGAATCCGACAGCGCAGGGCAGATCACTATTCTCCCTGACCAGCTTTACCATTGTTTCCACATCTGTAGTTATATCTGAGCGCATTCCTGTAACACCTAACGACGAAACACAATATATAAATCCTCTGGCCTCTTTGGCTATCATCGCAATCCTGTCATTAGACGTAGGAGCTATCAGAGATATAAAGTCTATATTGTACTGTCTGCATACATCATCAAATTCTCTCTTTTCCTCAAAAGGTACATCAGGTAATATTATTCCGTTCATTCCAGCCTCTGCTGCTCTTTTTACAAACTTTTCAATCCCATAAGAAAATACTACATTAGCATAAGTCATAAACACCATAGGAATATCAGTATTTTTTCTTATCCTCTCTACCATTTTGAATATCTTATCAGTAGTAACTCCTCCTGACAGTGCTCTGACATTCGCCGCCTGTATCACAGGCCCTTCAGCTGTAGGATCTGAAAAAGGTATACCCAGTTCTATAAGATCAGCCCCCGCCTCTTCCATGGCATATACAATCTGCTCTGTAGTTTCCAAAGAAGGATCTCCGCATGTTACGAAAGGTATAAAAGCCTTTCCGTTTTTGAATGCATCTGCTATATTTTTACTCATATATATCCTCCCCTCTGTATCTGGCTATAGCTGCGCAGTCTTTATCACCTCGGCCCGATATCGTTATAACCACTATTTGATTTTTATCCATATGAGGAACTATTTTTCTCGCATATGCCACAGCATGCGCACTCTCTATAGCAGGTATTATCCCCTCCTTCTGTGAAAGATACTCAAAAGCCTCCACGGCCTCCTCATCAGTAACCGGTACATATTCAGCCCTCCCTATATCATGCAGATATGCATGCTCAGGCCCTATCCCCGGATAATCAAGCCCTGCCGATATAGAGTAAACCGGAGCAATTTGACCATACTTATCCTGACAAAAATAAGATTTCATTCCATGAAATATACCAAGGCTTCCCACAGATATAGTAGCCGCCGTTTCAGCAGTATTTATCCCTCTGCCTGCCGCCTCACATCCTATTAATTTCACAGACTCATCTTCTATAAAATGGTAAAAAGTTCCTATGGCATTCGAACCTCCTCCTACGCATGCCATAACTACATCCGGAAGTCTTCCCTCTTTTTCCATCAGTTGCTCTTTTATTTCTTTGGAAATAACAGCCTGAAAGTCTCTCACAATAGTGGGAAATGGGTGAGGTCCCATTACTGATCCCAGCACATAATGTGTATCCTCTATCCTATTGGTCCATTCTCTCATAGTTTCCGATACAGCATCCTTTAATGTGGCAGTTCCTGAAGTCACCTCATGCACGCAGGCTCCTAAAAGTTTCATTCTGTAAACATTTAAAGCCTGTCTTTCTGTATCTTCTCTTCCCATAAATATTTCGCATTCCAATCCCATCAGAGCCGCTGCAGTAGCTGTGGCCACACCATGCTGTCCCGCTCCTGTTTCTGCTATTACTCTCTTTTTTCCCATCTTTTTTGCTAAAAGAACCTGCCCCAAAACATTATTTATCTTATGAGATCCTGTATGGTTGAGATCTTCTCTTTTTAAATATACTCTGGCTCCTCCAAGATCTTTTGTCATATGAGCCGCGAGATACAGTCTTGACGGCCGTCCCGCATATTCATTGAGAAATTCCGTTAATTCACTGTTAAACTGAGAATCATCTTTATATCTGTTATAAGCGTCTTCCAGTTCCAGAACCGCATTCATAAGTGTTTCCGGTATATACTGCCCTCCGTGAACACCAAATCTTCCTCCTGTCATATTATTTCCTCCTGTCATATTCCCGTACTGCTTCAACTGTTTTAATTATTTTCTTCCTGTCTTTTATGCCTTCTGTTTCAAGACTGCTGCTCAAATCCACGGCATAAGGCTCCAGTCTGGATATAGCTTCTTTTAGGTTATATAAATCAAGTCCTCCCGCAAGAAAAAATTTTCTGCCTGCGCTTTCAGCTAAAGACCAATCAAACGTTCTGCCGCTTCCTCCACTCCCCTGATCGAGCAGTATATAATCTGCGATACTGGATATGGCTTTTTCAATATCCTGCCTGCCAGTCACAGAAAAAGCTTTAATTATCTTTCCATCAGTCATTGATCTCAGACTGCGAATATATCTTTCGTCCTCATGTCCGTGAAGTTGTGCTACTGATATAATTCCGGCATTCATAAGCCTTGCCGGAAGCTGAAGCGGTGCATCTGCGAATACACCTACAGGCATTATATTCTTATCCAGCTTTTCCGCAAGTTTCGCTGCCTTCTGATAAGAAACAGATCTGTGACTCTTTGAAATCTCTATCACAAATCCGGCATAATCAGGTTTTGCCTCGTTGACATATTCTATATCCTCAAACCTCTTAAGGCCACATATCTTTATTTTAGTCATGGTTATTACCTCTCTGCCGCAGTCTTTGCTTTCCCACCTGCGTCAAGGCCGCCGCTCAGTTCCTTAAGGGCTGCTTTCTTATCGCTGCTTCTCATTAAAATTTCTCCTATAAGAACAGCATCCACATTATTGTGTCGAAGTTTTCGAATATCATCATTTGATCTTATACCGCTTTCTGATACAAATATGATGTTTTCCGGAACCAAGCTCCTCAGTTTGACACTGTTTTCCATATCTACCCTGAAACTTCTCAGATCACGGTTGTTGATTCCTATTATATTTGCTCCGGCATTTACCGCCTTTTTTACTTCTGCTTCATCATGAGCTTCTACTAAAGCATCCATCCCCAAATTCTGTGACAAACGTATATATTCAGACAATTTTTCTTCAGTCAATATAGAACATATTAGAAGTACAGCCGAAGCTCCGAGAGTTTTGGCTTCATATATCATATAATCGCTGACAACAAAATCTTTACGCAAAACAGGTATATCCACTGCTTCTGATATTTCCGCAAGATATCTGTCATCTCCCATGAAATAAAAAGGTTCCGTAAGGCACGATATAGCAGCTGCTCCCGCAGCCTCATATTCCATCGCTATATCAAGATATGGAAAATCATCTGTTATAATACCCTTAGACGGAGATGCCTTTTTCACTTCGCATATATAAGACATCCCCTCTTTCATCAGAGCCTCTCGGAAAGTTATCTTCGGTTTTTTCAACGTATCCTGACATATAGCTTCCGCTCTCATTTTTATTTCCTGCGGTGAAACAAACTCCTTCTTCTTTCTGACTCTTCCTCTTGCTTTTGCCGTTATCTGATCCAATATATTTTCTGTTTCCATCGTTATGTCCCTCGCTGTCATTTGTTGCTCTTCTCAATAAACTGATGCAGTTTTCTAAGTGCAGAGCCATTATCTATAAGATCCTCAGCATATCTTACCCCATCTTCTATGGAAGATACTGCTCCGGTTATATAAAGCGACGCACCTGCATTAAGACATACTGCATGTCTTTTCGCCCCCTTTTCCCGTCCTTCCAATATATCTAAAGTTATTGACGCATTTTCCTTCGGGCTTCCTCCTGTAAGCTGATCCCTGCCGCATCTTTCATACCCAAACTGCTCAGGCGTCAATTCATATGACTGAAACCATCCGTCCTTTATCTCACACACAGATGTAGGCGCACATATAGAGATCTCATCGAGTTTATCCCGACCGTATACTACCATTCCTCTCTGCACTCCCAGTTTTGCCATTACCTGCGCCAAAGGCTCTACCAGCGATTCATCAAATACACCCATGAGTTCCATATTCGCACCTGCCGGATTGCTGAGCGGACCCAATATATTAAAAACCGTCCGTATTCCCAGTTCCTTTCTTATAGGGGCCACATATTTCATAGCTACGTGGTAATTCTGTGCAAAAAGGAAACAGATATTTATCTCTTTCAAAAGTTCTGCACTTCTTTCCGGCGATATTGCAATATCCACTCCAAGAGCTTCCAGCACATCCGCCGCTCCTGACTTTGAAGATGCAGCTCTGTTTCCATGCTTAGCCACAGAAACTCCTGCCGATGCAATAACAAGAGATGCCGTCGTAGATATATTAAAAGAATTGGAACCATCTCCGCCTGTCCCCACTATTTCAAGAACATCCATATCATGAAGTAATTTTATACAATGAGACCTCATCCCTGCTGCCGACGCAGTAATCTCATCTATGGTTTCACCTTTCAAAGACAAAGCGGTCAAATATGCCGACATCTGTACCGGCGTAGCCTCCCCACTCATGATCTCGTCCATCACTTCTTCTGCCATTTTATATGTAAGGTCTTCTTTTTTAGCCAGTTTAAATATCGCTTCTTTGATCATTTCTCACTACCTCCATAAAATTTTCTATCATTTTCCGTCCATCAGGCGTCATCACCGATTCAGGATGAAACTGCACACCGAATATAGGATACATTCTGTGTTCCAAAGCCATTATCTCTTCATCATCAGCCTCCGCTGTTACCTCAAGCTCCTCCGGAAAATCATCTTCAAGTGCTGCCAGAGAGTGATACCTCGCAGCTTTAAATTGTGGCCCCAGCCCTTGAAATAACCTTCCTTTTCCTCCCTGATAAACTTTGCTCTGTTTACCATGCATCAACTTTTTTGCATACGAAACAGTTCCTCCGAAAGCTTCACATATCGCCTGATGTCCCAGACATACACCTAATATAGGTATCTTCCCTGTAAAATGCCTAATGGCTTCTATACATATACCGGCGTCTTTCGGTTTTCCCGGTCCGGGGGATAATATAAGCGCCTCAGGCTCCATATCTTCTATATCTTTAAGTAAACATTCATCATTTCTTACTACTTTTATATCTCTTTCCACTGTTCCTATAAGCTGATACAGATTATAGGAAAAACTGTCATAATTATCTATCAGCAAAATCATTTCAAGCCCTCCTTCGCCTTTTCTATGGCATTTATGACCGCTCTTGCTTTATTACCGCACTCTTTGAACTCATTTTCTGCAATACTGTCGGCCACCACTCCTGCACCTGCTCTTATGCATATTTTACCGCGCTTTTTATACACAAGCCTTATAGCTATACAGGTATCCATATTCCCTGTAAAATCCAAATACCCTATTGCTCCGCCATAAACACCTCTTTTATCTCCTTCCAATTCTTCTATTATCTGACAGGCTCTGAATTTAGGCGCTCCCGATAGTGTTCCTGCCGGAAGGATTGCATCAACCGCATCTATAGCATCTTTATCTTTGCGAATAGTTCCTGTAACCGTTGAACCTATGTGCATTACATGAGAAAACTTTTCTATAGAAAGATATTTCTCTACCTTAACGCTTCCTATCTCACTCACCTTTCCGAGGTCATTCCTTCCCAGATCTACCAGCATATTATGCTCTGCAAGTTCTTTCTCATCTGCAAGAAGCTCTTGTTCAAATGCTTTATCCTTCTTTTCGTTCTCTCCTCTCGGTCTTGTTCCAGCCAACGGGAAAGTACTGAGTCTACCATCATCAAGTTTTGCAAGAGTTTCCGGAGATGCTCCGGAAAGTTCAATATCATCACTTGAAAAATAAAACATATATGGAGACGGATTTTCTGTTCTCAATACCCTGTAAGTATCGAAAAGACTGCCTTCTGCCTCAGCCTGCATGGGATTGGAAATGACTACCTGAAAAATATCTCCTTCATGTATATGCTTTTTTGCTTTTTCTACCATACTGCAGTATTCTTTCTCTGAGAAATATGGTTTTATCTCCGATTTCAGAATAAGCGGATCAAATACTTCCTTTTCACCATTACTTATCAGTTCGGCCATATCATTCAGTGTCTTCTCTGCATTTTTGTAAGATCTCTCTATATCATCAGTCATAACTCCTGCTATAAGAAGAAGCTTCTGTCTGTAATGATCAAAAGTAATCACTTTATCAAAAAGCATAAGATCCATATCTCTAAAATCCTGATCTTTCTTTGATGCAAATTTAAGTTTAGGTTCACTATACTTTATGTAATCATATGAAAAATACCCTACCAGCCCTCCTGTAAATGTTGGCAATCCATTCATTACAGGTGTCTTGTATCTTTTAAGAATCCCTCTTAATATATCCCCTGGATGATTTACCTGAATAATCTTTTTCTGCTGACTGCCATCGTCCATAACTTCTCTTATAGTCAGTTCGCCATCAGTACAGCTGATCTCCATTCGAGGATCATATCCAAGAAAAGAATATCTTCCCCAGACCTCCTGCCTTCCGGCACTTTCCAAAAGATAGCAATGCCTACTGACTTTCCTCAATATCCTCATCACCTCTACAGGAGTACAGCTGTCTGAAAAAATCTCTCTGCAGACCGGTATCCTCTTATACTTCCCTGATGCGGCTATTTCTCTTATCTTGTTTAATGTCGGATACATGATACCTTACCTCCTTTAAATATCTTATTAATTGTAAACCACAGAGCACTGTAAAATCAGTACACTTTGAAACCCTCTGATTTTTGTGTTTGTCCTTACGCCAAAACAAATTTTTAAGCATGC
>OLOZ01001576.1_pt1 | contig 15207 bp, 15 predicted proteins | sample 1673021 | NCBI WGS metagenome assembly OLOZ01 (sample SAMEA3136747, study PRJEB25190) | human gut metagenome | biome: human gut; feature: human-associated habitat; material: faeces | place: Austria | collected 2013
TACTCTGAAAGCCGCGGCTTCCGGCAAGTAGTTTATACCACGAAAGGTCGCTTTCAATGCGCATAGCTCGCAAAATAACACTCGCTGGGCCGTTACTTAACCGCCGACTTCGCTTGATGCAGAGGGCATTGGGGCAACGATAATGCGGGTGGACGCCGAGGATCCAAACGGGTCTCGCACCGTCCTTCCCGCGTTCATGCGTCCGTCTTCATTGCCTGGACTAATTATTCCAAAAAGAGCGTTTTGGAGTGCATCGCAGCGTTGCATGAAAACCCCAGATAGCCTATTCTACCTAGGGTTTCATTGCTATTCACTATCTTTTGTAACGTGCCGTTTTAGGCTCTCGGTTTACTCCCACTCGATGTCACAATCTATCTCATGGATGATGCAGAAGACCCCGGGGTCCCAATCCGCATTCCCGTGAATCATGGGTTTCGGTTTCGTTGGTACCCATTCGATACCCAGATTAAGAAAGCCGGTCTTAAGGGGATCGTTCCTTGCTTACCCCCGGAAGAAAGGGGCGTCATCGGGAGAAAAAGCAAAACGCCCGCGGAAGGTAAAATACATACCGTACGGGCGTTATCAACATATATTCTGACGCAGGCGCTACTTGATGTCAACGACCTCGCCATGATGATTCACGAAAAGCAAGCGCTTCACAGACCTGGGCAACCGGCGGCCTTTCTAAGCTCCCGCTCCACAACGGCATCGGGCAGGCTCTTCATCCTTCGGCAGTCGAAGACAACGCGGGGTGATTGGCGGAGTGCCCGTCGGAGGTTGCGGTCAATTGCTCGCGCACTCGACGCTTTGGGGGCCTTCATCTCTCAAAGCTCGCCGTTGATCAGCAAATCGGGAGTGCGTTCATGATCGACATCGCTCTTCTTGATGAACGTGACGTTGAAACCGGCGCGGGCGAGGGAGCGGGCAGTCTCATACTCATGAGACCACACGTCCGCATCGCCGGGAACCGTTATGTTGCCAACCATCTTCTTCATAGTGCAGAAGATTATAGCAAGCACCCTCCCGATGGGTCGCCTCCCCCATGAAAAGAACCCCAGCCGAAGAGTCCGTAGACTTCAGCTGGGGTTCTAAATCATATTGCATGCAAATACAACGCCCGCTACTTCCTGCGACGCAGCGCCTCTCCAAAGGCGGCGACCGCCGCGCCGGAGGCAGTCAGGATCCCGAGCGTGGACGCCGGGTCTCCCGTTGCGGGGAGGCTGCCGCCCGCGCCCTCGGTCTTCCCGCCGTCTGTCGCAGACGACCCCTGCTCAAGCCTCGCAATCGACTCCGCGCGCGTGACGCCGCACCTCCCACACGTAAACGTCTTCGCGCCCTCCGTGCTTACGGTCGGCTCGGCGGTTACGACGCCCTCGCCCCACGCATGGCCCAAGGCGGGCAGGCTCTCGGTGCGCTCGGCGGCGCAGACCGTGCACGAATGCCTCCTAGCGCCCGCCTCTACGCAGGTCGCCTCTGAGACCGTCTCCCACGGGCCGAACTCGTGCTCCTCGCCATCGATCGCGTGGAAGCTGAGGCCGCGGTTCCCCTCGGGGTTCACCTTGAGCCAGTGGTCGACGTACTGCTCGGCTGCCGTCCCCTTGTAACCGACGATCATGCAGGGGTCGAACGAGTCGTAGTAGATGCCAGGAGCGGTCTCAAAGGTGTCGCCGATCTGCACGACCGACTTTGGCAGATAGACGCGCTTCAGGTTCGCGCACCCGTTGAACGCGCCGTTGGGAATCCACTTGACCCCCTCCTCAATGATGACGGTGTCAGCGCCAATCCCGTGGAACGTCGCGTTGTGCCCATCCTCGAACTTCGAGCCGCCCGGTATCACCAGTGTGCCGCTCAGTTGAGAGCACCCGGCGAAGCAGTCGCCGCCCCACGTGACGTTGTCGGGGAGGACGATGGATCTGATGCCGGTGTTCGCGAAGGCGCTGTGATTCACGGCCTCAAGGCCGTCGTTGAGATGGACCTCGGCAAGACTCCTCGCGCCGCTGAACGCGTCCCACCCGATGGTCTTCAGGGTCGAACACGCGGTGAACTTGGTGAGGCTCGAGTACTCAATCGGATTGGCCCCGTAGGAGCTGGAGGCGAACGCGCCGTTCGGGATGGTGATGACGCCCTCGGCGAGCCTCACCTCGCGAACCCGACCGGCGTACCGCCCCCACTCGTACCTGAGATTGGAGGGCTTGGGTATGTCCTTCTCGATGGTCAGGACGCCGTCCTCTCCGAGGGCCCACCCATCGCCAGCAATGGCCCCCTCAGATCCGGCCATCGGGGACATAGGGGAGCTTTCCGTCGCCAAGGCGACCCTCTCGTCTTTGGCGACCGGTATTTCGAGATCCCCCGCTTCTGCCGCCAGGGCGGCAACAGGCCCCGTCGCAAATGTAGAGACCAAAATGGCAGATGCTGCGATTAGCGGGAATGCGCCGCCAGAGCACTTGTTTCCCATCAGAACCTCCTTCTTTCAAGAGGGGCATGTGCCCCGAGCTGCGTGCGGATGGCAAAAGCCCTTATTCCTGGAACGCCTTCACGTCGGTGAACCGAATGGTCGCATCCAGCTCGATCGATGGGCTGTTCTTGTAAATGTGCAAGGCGAACGGCACTGGATCGCCGCCCAACACGAGCGTCCCCGCGTAGCGCGGAGCCATTGAAGAGCCGATGCGCGATGCCGTGAACAAATCCACTTCAACCGTATACTCACCCGAATGGTCGCGAGCGATCCACGCGCCATCGTCGGGAACCTCGTTGAACCTCAGGCTTTTATCGTATTCACCCTTTGTGAATGTCCCCTTACCGTCCTTGAACGTGATTGTCTCCTCCGCCTTCCGAACCCTGTCATCGACGTCCAGGCGCCATGTCGTCGATTCGAGAAGTTCTGCCACGCGCTCATCGCAACCGGCCAGGAACTCGTCGCGATACTCGATGGCCTCTTCTTCGGTCGGGAAGTACCGCTCCCCCAGGTCTTCCCAACCGGACTGCGTGTACGACTCCTCGCCCTCGGCCTTCTTCAGGGTCATCGACTCGTAACCCGGAAACGCGATCACCACCGCATCGTCATCCTTCGACCATGTGCCCGAGAGCTCTTGCTCGCCGACGTAACGGCAGTTCTCCCCGTCCAAAAACGTCACGCTCTGCATCTTCTCCGGATTCCATGCGGGCGCGCAGTAAAGCGTCTTTCCCTCCAGCCCGTCAGATCCGCCCTCGCACCCTGTCAACCCCATAATTCCAGCGAGCGCAAGCGATGCCGTGCCGCACACGAGGGCCCTCCTCGATACCATCCCTCTTTCTCCTTCCGCATTCGACCAAACATTCTTGATGCCGCACGGAGCGCCCCTCCCAAGAACGCTTTGCCAAACATGATTCAGCAGCAGGCCAGCGCACCCATGGGGACGGGATCGCATCGAAGCTGTGTGCGATCCTCTTCAGGCAACCGTTCGACAAGGCCATTGTACGCCAGATTGTCACTTATATAGGGGTGACTTAAATAGGGTGCGGCTGAACCATTGGTACCGAAGAACGGAAGGTGCCGATGACTCAGCTTGATCCCAAAATGCGCGTCGGGCTCCGCATCAAGGAGCTCAGAAACCGCCTTGGCGTGAGCCAGGAGGCGTTCGCGTACTCGATAGAGATGTCGCGCACCTACTTCGCGGAAGTCGAGACCGGCAGGCGCAACGTCTCCATCGAGAACATCGACCGCATAGCCGAGGGCCTGGGCGTCTCGCTCAAGGAATTCTTCGACGCCGAGATCTTCATGGACGGCAGGTAGGCATCCGACGAACGCCCAAAAGGGAAATCCCGGAACACGGCAGGAGGCCCCGGCAATGCCGGGGCCTCCCCATACCGCCAATTGACTCAAAGACCGAGATAAGTCGATTACAAACTATTCTGAATCAGGGCGTGCCCCCTTCACCTGGCAAAGAGGCCCCATGACAGCATGACAGCCCTGACGGCACTTTAGACAGCGGGCGGACACGTCACAGGGCTGACGCCCCCGCCTTCCCGATTTTCCGGTCATCCGCACATACAGACGAGCACGCCCTCGTCATCCCAGAGCTCCCATAGCCCACGAAGCTCTCCGCCGTCCGGCGTCACCTCAATCCACCACGCCCATTCGATATCGCCGTAGGACACGAATCGCCGACCGCCGTCGGCGCTCACAAGGTCTGCGCCATCTCGCATGACCTCAACCCTTTCCCCAAGCCTAGACATGGCCCGCATACCTCCGAGCACCCATTCGAGCAATCTCCAACCACCCGTCATTCGACGGGCGAAGCAGCACGAGGATCCGGCCCCGCCCCGCGCACTCGCACTGCCAACAGGCGCGGCGCATCTGCTCAATCGCCTGCTAATCATCGGGAGCGGAGAGGCTTGCCCTGTCAGCCCGCTCTCGGCAATCGCGGTCGTAAAACGATTCGAGCCTGTAGTGCATGGCTAATGCGCCTCACACTTTAGGTCTTCGCCGAGCCAGACGAGCCAGCCTCCATGGTAGTCGGCGATGGCGATGTAACCGTGCAGATTAAGACCGTCCAGGGTCTCCTCGTCCAGCTCATACACCGTCGCCTCGACCTCGGTCTTGAAGCGTCTTGGAAAATCCCGGAAAGAGAGCTCCGCCCGCCCGACCGCTTTCCTGCCAGCGGCTCGGAGCAAGTCCACTCCACAGCACCATGAGCAGTCGAACGTGTAGAGCGGGTCATGCTGATCACGACCGACCTCGAAGGGCACCGCACCGAGACCCAGAGCGTCCTCGGTAGGCCTGACTCGCATTGGATCGGGCCGAGGGGCATCGGGGCGCGTCAGCCATTCAGCCCGCGTCGCCGCCACCGAGTCGATGAGGTCTTTCATATCGCTTGCAAGTTCCGCGCACTCACCGGGAGTCTCGCACAGCTCGAACCAGCGAAGGACGTCCTCGCCCGCGACATCCGCAGCGTCCGCATACTTGACCTTCATGGCTGCCCCCCAACGAGATACGCGACCGTACCGAGCGCTTCGTCCTGCCAACCTTCAAATCGTTTTTCCATTTTAGCCTTCACAAAAAACGGCGGGACGGAATTCCGTCCCGCCGTCCCGAGCAATCCCGGTTCCGGGAAAGTCAACACTCCAGCCAACTAATCCTCGTCATCGAACTTTATGTGACGCTCAAAATCGATAACGAGCTTATGCTTGTCGGCCTCTTCTCGAAGCGCAATAAGCGCTCCCGTCACATTCAGATAGACGTCACTCACATGTTCATGGATTTGCTCCACCGTTTCTTTGAGATTCGGATCGCCGTAACCAGAATTGAGTTGCTTGGCAATCTGATTTAGATTGACTCCTTGCATGCGCAACTCGACAAGTGCGGCTTCAAACGGAGATGTATCTACGAGCACGACGGTTGCCTTGTCAGAATAGACCAGTGTCTGTCGCACATATTCGCTGACCGTCAAACCTGCCTTTGCAGCTTTTCGCTTGAGAGAATTGCGCTCCCGCTCCGTTGCGAAAACGCAGATCTGCTTATCCCGCACTCTTGTGTTCGACATATCGTGTTGCTCCTTTTCAGTATTTCTTTGCATGCGATGCCGCCATCGCAATTCCGGCACTTCGCGATTTCAAGCATCCTTTGACAGCGCCTTGATGTCCTCCAAGCAGCCGACGGCTGCCTTTCGCATGACTCCTAAAGTCCATGTGAAACGAGATGCAAGAGGAGTACGGACGTGGTTTTACCGCGTTTGTACGTACGCTTGCTACATCTTGCATGTGAGCAACGGCCCGTCCGATGCGAGAGGGCGTTTTGCGATTATGCGAGGTGCCGCCGCCGAGCAGAAACGCAAAACGCCCGGCCCTCCGTAGCGCTTTCAGCACTGGGAGGAGCCGGGCATCACGTCACCTCTGTCGCCTTGCTTTGGCAAAACTAATCGCTAACGTCTTCTCCGCCACAGATGTCACTGCCGTCATAGCGCGCTATAGGACATAGGGAGACCGTTCGAGCAGACGATGTCCGCTTCGAAGTGAAGCCGACACCGTTTCGCCCCATCCAATCGCGATGCTGCGCGAGCAGCTTACCGAGTGCCGCCGGGCTGACTCCGCCGACTCCGAAATGTTGGATGAGATCCGTCATGGTGCCCGACCACTGCGATCCCGAATTGAGAACGCTCTGAGTGATCGACTTCACACAATCGGGAACGAATTCCGCCTCAAGCTGCTCGCCATCGATCTCCTCAACCAGCTCCCACAAAGTCCCATTGCGGCGAAGCTTGAGAACTGCATCCGGGATGTCCCTGCCAGTGACTTCCAACGCCGTTATCGCGTCATGGCGGTTGTCCTTCTGCATCACCATCATCTGGTCGACCGCACCGGAGATGCCAGTAGTCCCTGTGATGTTTGCGAACGAGTCTGACGGGCAAGTCAGCTTGCGAAGATGCGTCAACACGAGGACGCACACGCCGAACCTGTCCGAGAACCTCTTGAGCATTCGCATGTCCGCGTAGTCGGAAGAGTACGAGTAATCTGCCGACGCATCGCGCGCAACTTGCAGGGTGTCGATGATGAACAGCTTCGTCTCCGGATAGTCTTCTAAGTAGTCCTCGAGCTGTCCGATGAGTCCGCCACCGAGCGTGAAGGCCTCGGTGGCGATGACGAAGTCATCGGTGCTCTCGTCGGTCAATCCCCAAAGACGGCTCTGAACCCGTGTGGGAACATCTTCCAGCGCAAGATATAACACGGGTGACTTCGTGGTCTTGTGCCCTAGAAACGGCTCGCCCATGGCGACGCACTGCCCGAGTTGCAAGGCGAAGAAGCTTTTTCCAAATTTGGGCGGAGATGCAAGGACGCTGGCGCAACTCGTGGAAAGAAGTCCCTCGATTAACCAAACCGGCTTCGCAAGGGTCTGCTCCATGAGCGTCTGAGCACCAACGCCCTTGATCTTACTTGCATTCATTTCACCTGTCGGACAGCCGCAACATTCGGTACCGCATGCTTCCGTCCAGGCATTCTCGCACTTTTCCCAGATATAATGTTCTTCGGAGCGGAGACTCGGATCGCCCGCCAAAGCAGCCCCAGCCTCCGTCTCCTCTTTTTCTAAGTTCACAGTGAACCTCCTATGCGTTTGAGCTAGACTCCACGTTTCAAATTGACTATCGCTTCATCCTCCTTTTCGACGTCAGACTTTTCGTCGCCAAGAGCGACGAACTCTCCGGCCAGCAACTCGACGATCGTCTCGAGCTCGGGATTGATTTCCGACCAATCGCGAAGACGTCGCAGCTCCAAATACACTCCCTTCATCTGCTCTCGCAATGCGCGTTGGATTCGACTGCTCGGAATGACCCTCACCTCCCGATGGAGCAGCCGCTTCGTTATGTAATCCTGTTTGGTGAGCCCGCTCAACGCAACCTGAGCATCTATCAGAGCCGCCTCTTCGGGCGACACGCGAAACGCGACGGTCACGCTGCGCAACCGGCCATGGGCATCCATGTTCTTTTTACTCATCGTTGCCGCCTCCGACCTTGTCGAGAGCGCGGGCCATGTCATCTTGAACCGATGGGAAAAGATGCGCGTATCGATACGTAATATCGATACTCTCGTGCCCCATGCGGTCGGCGACACCAACCGCGCTGAAACCCAAAGAAATCAAGAGGCTCACTGCCGAATGGCGTAAATCATGTACCCTAATGCGTTTGACGCCTGACATTTTGCACCCGCGTGACATTTCGTGATAAAGATAGCTCTTCGACACGGGGAACAATCGCTCGTCATCCGCGATGCCGAACAGCTCGATATACTCGCCGACCTCAGCAACCAAAAACTCTGGAATGCTAATTGTACGCACTGACTTCGGAGTCTTCGGAGGGGTGATGACATCTTCTCCCTTGATGCGCCGGTAGCTTTTCGAGATACGCAGCTGGCATTTCTTGAGGTCAAAATCAGATGGGGGTGAGAGCCAGAAGCTCACCTTCTCGAACCCCGCACCAGTAAAGCACTTCAAATGCCATATGCGACCTCGGCTTGTCCATGATTGCGTCGGAGAAGCGCAGATACTCTTCCGTCGTCCAGATCTGCATTTCCGGCTCATGCGCCTTGGGAGCTTTGCCCGTCTTCGCAAACGGGTTCTCGCGCAGGCCGTAGTAGCGAACGCCGTGATTGAACAGCGACGAACACTGATTCCGAACGGTCCTGAGATAGCTTGCCGCATATGGCCTACCCGTCCGCACATTAATGGCGCTTCGGAGCTCGTTCTCCCAGCGCATGATATCCGCCGCCTGAATCTCATCGAGCTGCATCTCTCCGAAAAACGGGACAAGCTTAGTCTTAATCACGTGCTCCTTGGTAAGAAAGGTATTAAGCTTGAGCTGAGGCTTCATGTCGGCCATGTAGACTTCGGCGAAGTCCGCGAACTTCATCGATGGTGAGCCCTCCGCACGCAACAGGAACTCTCGCTCCCATTGCTTGGCCGCCACTTTTGTACGGAAGCCGCGCTTGTGCTTCTTCTTTCTTCGACCGTCATGAGTGCGGTACCAGACCTGAACCTCCCACAAGCCAGTCTTACTGTTTCGATTGACAGCCATTGTTTTCATTCTCCTTCTCTGGAATAGCGAAGAAGCGCTTCTCAAAGAAAGCCAAATTCACCTTCCCCGCCAACGTGCGAACGCCAGACGACTCAAGTTCGTTGTTGAGATCGCGGATGATTCGATATGCGCTAGCGCGAGATATCCCGAGCGATTCCTGCACGTACTTCGCACCGACCAACCTCTGTTGAGCCATAGTTCCTCCCTTCTCTTGTTCGATACCTATACGTCTCTCTTTGTCTCATTTTCTAGCGCTATTCAACTGTCAAGGTACTGCAACGCTTTTCTTCGTTGTAGTTACACTATAACGCTTTTCTTCGATTGTGTACAACGGAAATCTTCGATATTCTTTCTTCATATTTGATTCGCTCGGATTCAATGTGATGCAATCGCATTTACCCAAGGAGGATTCCGTGTCTTTAAAGGTCTCTGTCCAAGACTTGCCGCTGGACACCTCGACTTTCAATTCGGATAGGCTCTCGAACAAGCACTGGCATTCTTACCTCATGGCGAAAAAGATCAGAAGCCTTCGTCAAATGCGAGGGCTGACCCAACAGCAACTTGCCGACCATGTCGGAATAAATGAAGCGGCGATTAGAAACTATGAATCCCAAAAGGCGTCTCCCAAGTTAAAGCACATTGAAAAGATGGCAGAAGCTCTAGGGGTGCGCCCGGAGGCTCTCCGACTTTATGACATGGGAGCAGGAGACTCGATAACAGCGAATGTGCTGTTTCAGATTGCAGAGATCTATGGCTTTGAACCCGACGCCCATCTGGACTACGCATGCCTCAAGCCGCAAAACGAATATATGCGCAGCGCATTAAAAGAGTGGGCAGCCCAATATGAGCAATTTAAAAATGATGCAATTTCCGAACAAGACTACCAACTCTGGAAAGACCGTTATTTTGCCGACTATGATGCACTCGCGTACCCGAAACGTTACAGGGTCGACGCCGAAGATGGTCCGGTTTTGATTGACAACTGGGAAGCTCACTGTCTAGCCACTAAGCTCAGGCAACTTAGGACATCTCATGACGCAACGCAGAGCGATTTCGCCAGCTTCCTTAACATCAAGCTCGGGGTGTACCGCAGCTACGAACAGGGATGGAGGTTGCCCAAAGCTTCCATCATTGAGCAAATGGCGACGAGACTGGGCATCACCCTGGGATGCCTGACCTTTTTCGACTTCGGCTCCCCGGTTCAGGCCGTCCATGCGCTCTTTCAGCTGTCCTCTGAGTTCGGCCTCCGGCCCGATATCATGGACGGACAACCGATTTTGAGAACGCAGACCCCCGGCCTTGAGCAGATTATCGACCAATGGCACGCGGCATTGATCAACGCCGATGACGATAAAACTAGATTTACACATTGGCGTGACCGTTACGAGCCAGATGCACCAGAATACCGGCTGCGCCACAAGACCCGATATACCGAGTCTGCAACCATTAAGGGGACAACCATCACGTGCTTCAGCAGACTAGATCCCTACAATCCGAAGTACCGTCATGGCTACCTGCCCGCATAGCTGTCACCAAATGGCGCTCATCGGCTGCCGCCGCCCGACATGGCGGCCGTCTTTGCCGTCATAGCCGTCAGTGCCGTCACTCGACACCCGACCTTCTGCTCATGGCAATATGAGTCATCGATGCGCTAAGAATTGCCTCGGGGTTAGTCTCGTCAGATAATTTGTAGCAGTGCATCGCCCTCTTCAATGGCGTGCAACTTTATTTGGGCTGGTGCAAAAACCAACTTCCTTATTGGAGAAGTTTATGGGCAGCAATTTGGATGAACAATCCATCGGACTGATCGACAGACTTGAAGAAAAGCCAAGTGCCGCGAGGATGGACGAAGCGCATCCCTATTATTGGTACATTCAATTAAGACGGATGGGGAAGATTGCACAAACGGCTAATCTCGTTGAAAGGGCGATAAACGAGTTTACCGAAAAAAATCCCTTCTGCCCCATCCTCAAAGTCGTATCAAGAAAGCACCTTACGTATGCCTTATGTTCCACCGCTGTAAGGAACAATGGTCTCAATCTGAGATATGTTCCAGAAAAGTACATGGATTATCAAATGGCCCTATTGGCCGTCTCGGAAAATGGCGAAGCACTACTCGATGTCCCTCCGGCCCTCTTGTCGGGTGCAGAGGGATATGAATTGTGCTTGAAAGCCGTTCAGAACGATGTTTCGGGATTCATTTTATCTAGAGTTCCAAAATACTATTTGACAGGAGATAAAGGGAAAGCCCTGTGCAAGGCAGCTGTAGTTTTTAACGGCTATGCCATCAAATATGTGCCGAAACGAATGCTATCAAAAACCCTTGTAAGCTGCGCCTTGGAAAAACCTGCACCGGTAAGAGAATACCGCGACTTTTGTGGCACCCCCATACACCAAGGTCCGGACGGCAATCAATTCACCTCGCCATTATCGTTTATTCCAAAACGATTCCTATCAAGGGAAATAGTTGAAATGGCGGTAAGGTCATACCCTATATCCCTGCAAGATGCGCCAAGCGAATTCATCTCCAAGGAACTTTGCATGTGGGCGCTTGACCAAGACCCCATGAATTTGGAGTACATTCCAAACCCTAGTAACCCCCTAATCGAATATGCCATAGAAAAAGACCCCCAGGTGATAATGAAGGTCCCTGCCCCCCTGTTAAGCATCGGGCTATGTCGTAGGGCTCTTCAAAGGAACCCAGAGTTACCCATCCATACACTTCCGAGTCAAATTCAAGAACAGCTAAAAGCCGAAGGGTTGATAGCATCTCCAGATTCAATCATATCCATAACCCCTATTAAGAGCGCCATCCCTTTCTGCAAAGATAAGACTCCCTTCCGAATCCCCAAGACCATCTCCAAAGACTCGCACTTCATATACGATCTAACCGAAGGAGATGGGCCTGCGCGAACCCTGCATTACATCACCGACCTTCACCTTGAATTCCAGATTGAGAAAGCAAGGAAAAACGGCGATTCAGAACATGATGTTGCCTATGAAGCTCACAACTACACTGAAGATGACATAAGGAAACGCATCAAGCGGAAACTGAAAACACTCGTCAGTAGCGCAGACAATCAATATGACATGTTACTCATAGGTGGCGATGTCGCAAACAGCATCGAATTGGAATCTATATTCTATGAAGAGCTCACCAGCCATGATGGATGGAAGGGCGAAATCGTCTGCATCCTCGGCAATCATGAGTTGATTGCCGACGGAACAAAAACATGTGCCTCTCGAAAATGCACGGCTGGAGAATCCATAGATGAGATCGTATCGGCATACCGCAAGGCGATTGGTCCGAGAGCAACGTTGCTGGAAAACCAACTGTATATGCTGTACAAAGGCAGAAAACGAGTCGTTCTTGACGAAGCCGACATCATCAACTCGAGTGTTGATGAGTTAACCGAAGCGTGCAATATGTCCTCGATGCTCATATTGGGAGGCATTGGTTTCTCGGGACTGAACCCCATCTACAATGCCAATTCGATTTTGTATAACAGCTCCATGACCTTAGAGGAGGATGTCGCTCGCGCTAAGCGATTTCGCGCAGTGTATGAGAAAGTATTAACCTGTGCAGGAAACCTCCGTGTCATCGTTCTCACGCATACCCAAATGGCCAATTGGTCCGCCGATGCATATAACCCAAAATGGATCTACGTGAATGGGCACACACATCAGAATACATTGCTGCTTGATAAATCAGGCGTTATATTGTCGGATAATCAAATTGGATATGCACCCAAACCATGGAAACTCAAAGGGTTCAACCTTGACATCAGGAGAGTTGACATTTTTGCATCCTATCCCGATGGAGCGCATCAAATCGGGCACGACCAATATATTGAGTTCAATAGATGCATGGGTATCTCCGTACAAAGCTGTAAATATCCGGGTGAAATATATGCCCTGAAGCGCTGCGGCTACTACATGTTCATATTAAAGGACGGCGAGAGGCTTTACCTACTTGTGGGAGGACGGAGAAATAAGCTCACCCATGGAATTGATTACTATCTTGAACATCTACCGGTATATGTTGATCGCGTTCAGGGCGCTTTCGGCCCATACCAAAATGCCCTGCATATGATTGCCGATGAGGTTAAACAATTTGGCGGTAGTGGAACAGAACATGGATGCATCGTTGACATTGACTATTTCAATCACATCTATTTGAACCCCTTCGACGGCAAACTCACACCTTACTTCGCATGGGATATGGATAACAAAATCACGTTTAAAACAGTGGGGCAGCTGCTCAACGGTTCTCCCTTTTTATTCCAAGAGAGCTCCATGCTCGAACGCTACAAAAAACTGTCGAAGTGCAGAGCTCTTCCGATGCTGAGCGGACACGATAACGATAACGAAGGGATAGCCACCATACCTTCATTGGTCTTAGATAGGGCAATCTACAAACCTTCGAGAATCATGCGCTCAATTCAATACCTGTTCGATCAAAACATCATCAGGGTGTGGAGGGACGAAATCCTGTCTTTCGACCCCTCAATTGCCAATACGCAGCCAATTTACGCGATAGAGCAAGCAGAACAGGAATGCAATGAAACGTCCGGAAATTACTAACGTAGCCGAATAAGCACCAATCAATCTCTTACTCCGCCAACAAGCATTCCAGAATACTGGATCTGCCCGTTCAGAAAGGTCATTGGGTACCAACATCATTGACTGGGTACCAAATGGGTACAGACTATCGATAGCCGCACAATCATATTCTGGCACACATGCCACTCTGCATGAGTCCACCACTCTCGCCAAACAACGAAGATTGCATCAAAATAGCAATGTGGAAATATACAAATATAGTAATTTACCTGCTGTTTTGATACTTCAGTAATACTTTGGCTTGCATTATAAAAAGACTCACGAACGAGAAAGGGGTACATCATCAAGTATGATGATGCACCCCTGATACTACAACGTTTTTCTTCGTATATTATTCCCACTCGATGGCGTCGGTTCTGCCGTCCCGTCACTCCAGTTACACCCAGTTTTCGGCATCGACACGGAACGCGTGCCGCCGAATGACGCGATGTCGCGTTTCGTCGGCTTCGGGGACAAAAGCTGGGACAACCTCAAAAACTTTTTTCAAACTCAGGGCTTTGAGTTTTTGTTTTTGTCCCAAAGTGCGCGGCGGGTCGCCTTTGGAGGCTCGATGGCGCCGAAAACGCCCGTTTTGAAACTCAACCGCCCTTTTGCCCGCAAGCCGCCAGCTGCAATCGCAAGTGAATTAACGCGGGTGGCTTGCGCGCCATTTGCAAAACCCCAGGTCGCAGGTCTTCGCCATTCGTGAACAAAGTGAGTAGTCTCAGGTGGCTTGCTTATGAGTTGGCGAACGGGCCTTCAGGATTCAGGGCAAACATGCTGGTAGAATAGGATTCTCAAATCAATGACAGGAGACCGAGCATGGCCGAACCCCACGATAGGAAGCCGATCCTCACGATCGAGCAGCAGATAGAGCACCTCAAGCAGAAGGGCGTAGCCTTCGAACTGTGTTCCGAGGAAGAGGCCGCGGACTACCTGCGCGACAAGTGCAACTTCTTCAAGCTCGCATCCTACCGCAAACTCTTCTCGAAATACGAGGGAGGCCCGCGCGACGGCCGCTACGTAGACCTCGACTTCGGCCAGCTGCGCCTGCTCGCGGCGCTCGACCAGGAGCTGCGCCACGCCCTGCTCGGCATGACGCTCGACATCGAGCATTTCCAGAAGGTGACACTGCTTCGCGAGATGGAGGACCGTGGAGAGGACGGCTACGCCATCGTGGCCGACTACATGGCATCGCTTACCACTGCAAACAGGGAGTACCGCCTGCGCGAGCTCAAGATGAGCGGCCGCAGCCCCTACAGCTCGAGCCTCTACGCGAAGTACTCCGGCGACATGCCTGCCTGGGCCTTCCTTGAGCTCACCTCGTTCGGCACCCTCATCGACTTCGTGCGCTTCTGCGCCAGGCGATGGGGCGACAGGCGCCTCGAGGCCTCCCACTACGACCTCAAGCGCGTGAAGTCCGTCCGCAACTGCGCCGCGCACGGCTCGTGCCTGATCAACTGCTTCGCCGAGAGGGGCGCCGCCCGGGGCTCGGCGTCCAGCGGCGTCTCCCGAAGGGTCGCCGCCGTGGGGATTCCCAAGGCGACCAGGAGGAAGTGGATGGGGAATACGGCCATGCAGGAGGTCGCGACCGTGCTCGTGGCGCACTCCGGCTTGGTACCCGAGGGCTCCTCGCGCTCGCGCGCCGCATCCGAGCTCGCCGAGATGTTCGCCAGGGCCGACGGCGAAACCGAGGCGCTGCCCGACAAGGGGCCCGACGCCGCAGCTCGCTCCGCGCTCGAGTTCCTTCGCAGGTTGACAGAATCGCTCGGGTTGGTAGAATAGCCTGCAGATAGCAAAACCTTCACGGTTTTAGGGGCGGACTTGCGCAAGCGACTCTGCCCTATTTTTATATTCACTCGCTATAGGAGACGGATGATACCTGGGTCAATGACAGAACTGAGAAGCCCGGAATAATGGAGCCAGTTAGAAACCCTCGGGTTTGCGGGGCGGGATCGTGAGAGCGATTCTGCCCTATTTTTTTCCTCCGTCTGCCCCAACCAAGTAGTTCGAAGATAGCCTGTAGGTGTCCTCGTGGGCGCCTTTTATTTTCAGGGAATCG
>OLOZ01001588.1_pt1 | contig 15138 bp, 9 predicted proteins | sample 1673021 | NCBI WGS metagenome assembly OLOZ01 (sample SAMEA3136747, study PRJEB25190) | human gut metagenome | biome: human gut; feature: human-associated habitat; material: faeces | place: Austria | collected 2013
TCATATCCGGTGTGATCTCTGCCTTCTCTGCAGCTGCCTTAATTGCATATACGCCGTCGTAAGCATCTGCTGCGAACTGAAGCGGGTCGATGCCGTAAGCATCACGGTAAGCAGTTACGAAGTCCTGGCTGGACTCCTCGTCTACGGAGAACGGAGTCAGAAGCATCAAACCTTCTGCTAAGGACTTATCAAAGCCATCAACGCTCAGGATACCGTCCATACCATCACATCCGAAGAATGTCGGTTCATAGCCCATTCCGTTTGCCTGATTTAAAATGATGGAAGCCTCTGTATAGTAGATTGGAAGGAATACCAGATCAGCACCTTCACTCTGTGCTTTCTGTAACTGTGTGGAGAAGTCTGTCTTGGAATCTGCTGTGAAAGCTTCCTCTGCGACAACCTCAAATCCCTGATTTGCTGCTTCTTTTACGAATGTAGCTTCAATACCGGATGAATATACATCAGAGCTGTCATAGATAACTGCTACTTTTGTTGCAAGTTTATTCTCACCAATGTACTGTGCGGAAGCTGTTCCCTGATTCGGGTTTGTAAAGCATGCCTGGAATACATTGTCGTTTTCAATGACATCTGTGGAAGAAGCGGATGGTGTGATCTCAAACATACCATCTTCTGCTGTCTTATCTGCAACTGCAATACATGGAGTTGTTGTAACAGTTCCCATCAGAACCTGCATACCCCAGTCTTTTAAAGAGTTATAAGCATTGACAGATTTCTCTGCATCGCTCTGGTCATCTTCTGCTTTGAATTCTACCTGATATCCATTGATACCGCCTGCTTCATTGATCTCATCTACTGCGATCTGTGCGGCATTCATAACTGCAGAACCATAAATTGCTGCTGCACCTGTTGTAGGTCCGATACCACCGATCTTAAATACGCTTCCATCTGCCGCGCTGTCTGTGGAACCGCTCTCCGTTGATGCTGCGCTTCCTGTGCTTCCTGTATCTGCGGATGATCCACATCCTGCGAATGTGCCAACTGCCAGTGCAGCTGCTAAAAACATACTCACTGCTTTCTTCATAATAATCCTCCTTGTTTGCGAAGCAAATCCAATTTTACGAAGTAAAATTTTTCCTCTGAGTGAGGAGAGGATTTAGCCTCCTTTTTGAAAAGCAAAAATTAAATTTTATTGAGATAATTTAATTTCTTCTTCTCAACTTTCTTTTTCTTGTAGAGAATCTTATCAAATTTTCTTTTTATGCACAATATTCAGAATCACCTAAATTATTGATGTATTTTAACTTTAAATTATGCAATTTACTCATTACGATAACTTGTGGTTATGGCTTTTATGCAGGTGTGTCATACTATACGATTTTTACGCATAAATATAGTGCTGTATCATATGTTCCAGCTTCTCTCCGCATCCCGCGTAATTGGCTTCCATAGCCAGCGATTCCATCAGATGTTCCTCCAGATATCGCTCTAAAAAGCTGTTGCGGAACTCATTTTCCATCTCTCCGACTTTGCTCTCTTCCTCATGCTGTAGATAATATGCGAGTGCAAAAAAATTTGGCGACCGCCATTCCGATGTATCCTCCAGCAATGCCTGCAGATTCTCTAACTCACTCCGCAGCATGATCAGATTGATCTTGTCCATATTTGCCGCCATATTTTTGAGTCCGTCGGCAGTGGACTTAAAATCCGGATCATCCTCCCGGATACTGCACTCATGGAAGATCTGATCCAAATGTCCGTTCAGTCTGTCGAGATCACGCTTCACATCCTCAATGGGAATCTCGTTCATATCCTCCATCATATTGATCAGTCCGCGCCTTGCAACTGCCATATGTTCCTGCGAATCGACATACCCCTGACGCAGGTTTCCACCGAGTTCTAATGCGTCCTTTAATTCTTTCATCTGGACTTCCACCTGTTTTTTGTCCAGTTTACTCGCCAGCAGTTCTTTGCGGAGTTCTTTTACCTCGCGCGTCAGTTCCGCCACACGTTTCTGTTCCTCTGTTTTCTCTCCGAAAATCATGTCTGTCTTCTCCTCTTCCACAACCTGCGAACATTCAACTAATATTCTCTGCTTAGTATAATCCAAGACAGCAAAACAGGCAATTGCGGCTTTCCGCAACTGCCTGTCTGCTTACTCTAATAACTCTGATGTATAATGCACGCCGTCTTTGTCATATAAATCTGTGAGTTCTAACCCTGGATCCGTGTAATAGAGCACACTGTTCTCTCCAAAAATCGTCTGGATACCGTTTTCTGCGAGATTTTTTACCGCCTCTGTATCCATCGTATCAGCGATGTAAACCGGGCTTACCTTCAAAATGAGTTCTGCACAGCTGATGTCGTCCGCATAAGCTGCCATATTATTGACTGCGGACTTACACAGTCCGTCTGCGGTATCTGCATAACGGGTCCTGATATCACCGCTCTTAAATTCATAATAATGATATTTTTCCTTGTCCGACATCGGATAATTGTGCAGACTGACAATACTTTCCGCCCCGTCATAATGCATGACACCGGCAGGATAAATGATATTCCCCTGCCTGTCATATAGATTGAAAGAATAATCCGCATTTTCCTCTGCTGTCCCGGATGTATCCGGACCGGCATTTAATTTTGTAATCGCAGAAGTCTGATCCAGATTTCTTGTGAATCCATCATAGCTTGTCAGTGAACCCAGTGTATAACCGTTCTCTATCATGACATCCGCCACATAATCAGTAATGAAAGCGTTTTTCATCCACGAAAAATCAATGAAATCCGAAATAAAATTCTTCTCTGCAAAAGCAAGGTAATCGTCGGATACAGACAATTTTACCTGATTGCCGCCGAGCAATTCGACGTTCACGTCAGACGGATCATTGCTGTAAGCAGCCACCTCTGAAAAATAAGCTGCCACTTCCCCATTCTGGTAAGCATCATAGTTAACTGTCTCAGAGTCATCATTACAGAAAAACAGATTGTCATATTCTGTATACACAGGCGCAAGATAAATTGCCCGGTTCCCGGTCTCTGCGATCAGCTCAAAAGCATGGTATAATGCATCATCCACAACCATTGTCTCATTCGGATGCCGGTTAAGATCATACACGTTTGTGATCCCTTCAAATGATTCATCACTGCTGAATATTTTATAGGCTTTTACAATGGAATCTGTGTAGAGCAGCGTCAGCGCTTTTTTTTCTGCGGTGGCATTTACGCCCGCTGCTCCAACATAATAGCGGAAGATATAATCATCTCCACAATGAATTTCAGCGGATGAACTCGCTTCAATGTTTGTCCATCCGCTGTCATTTGACATCAATCCATTCAGTGCATACATAAATGCGCCCGAAGCAATGACCAGTAATACGATCACTGCGATCAATCTCTGTCTTGTATTTTTTTCCGAAAGCTCCACCTTCTGAACCGGTCTCACATTCGGAGTATGGTTTCTGCTGCCACCTCTGACGGTTCTTCCCATATCTTAAATAAACACTGCTGCAAGTGCTAACAGGAACAATGCAAGAATGACTGCAAGTACAATAAATCCTGCAATGGCACCCTTTTTGCACATCTTGTAGTTACGATAATGTCTGTGTTTCTTAAAGATCATCGCTGCAATAATACCGATGACCGGAAGCAAGAACGAAAGCAGTGCGTACCACGCACTTCCTGTGTCGTGAAGTGGTGGAAGCTGGATCTCATCATGTGCAACATTGTCATGATGTTCCTCTGGTCTCGGTGCATCTTTGTCTAAAATCGTAATTGTTTTTAAAGGCACGTTCTTCTCACGCGTAGCTTTGTATTCTTCAATCTCTTTCTTATTACCAAATACCCAGTGGTCATGACCGATACAGACTAACTCCGGTTTGTCTGTACTGTAATCATGAATGGATGGATCATAAGTAAACAGCACTTTATTTTTCTCTAACTGTGGATCCGGGATTGGGATCGCAGAGATCAGAGAATGTGTATACGGATGCAGTGGGAAGTTGAACAACTCTTCTGCATCTGCGATCTCCACAATATCACCCTTATAAATAACGGCGATACGGTCAGAGATAAATCTCACGATGGAAAGGTCATGTGCGATAAATAAATACGTTAAATCTTTTTCTCTCTGGAACTTTTTCAGTAAGTTCAATACCTGCGCACGAATGGATACGTCAAGTGCAGAGATTGGCTCATCGGCAACAACAAGTTCCGGTTCCATTACCATGGCACGGGCTAAACCGATACGCTGACGCTGTCCACCTGAGAACTCGTGTGGGTATCTTGTCAGATGCTCTGGCAGAAGACCTACTTCGTTGATCATTTCCTCAACTTTACGCACACGGTCTGCCTCATTCTCATATAAATGGAAGTTATACAGACCTTCGGATACGATGTAGTCGACAGTTGCACGCTCATTCAGGGAAGCTGCCGGATCCTGGAATACCATCTGGATGTTACGGATGACTTCACGATCCAGGGATTTTGGGATTTTTCCGGAAATACGCACACCTTTGTACAAAATCTCTCCGTTTGCCAATGGGTTGACACGGATAACTGCACGGCCGATGGTTGTCTTACCGGAACCAGACTCTCCTACTAATGAGAAGGTTTCTCCCTTGTGAATATCAAATGTCGCATTTTTTACAGCGCGGACAGCGTTATCGCCCTTGCCAAAAGTAATATCTACATTTTTTAAAGATAATAATACTTCTTTACCATTTTCATCAATCGGACCATGCTCTGGTAAATGAGAAGCATGCTCCTGGTTTTCTGTGTTTCGATTTAGTTTAGACACGATCTAAATCTCCTATATATTGAATGCTTTAACAAGTTTCTCATGAATGTTCTGGATTCCTTCCGGTTTTTCAACCTTCGGAGCATCCGGGTGTAACAGCCATGTTTTGGCGTAATGCGTATCTGTTACTTTGAACATTGGTGGTTCCTCTAAGGTATCAATCTTCATACAGTATGGGTTACGCGGTGCAAATGCATCGCCGACGATACTGTTGTAGAGCGAAGGTGGTGTACCTGTGATCGAGTAAAGGGTCGTATTTCTCTCAGCCAGCTGTGGCAGGGAAGAAAGTAATGCCCATGTATATGGATGACGTGGATCATAGAATACCTCTTCTACCGTACCAACCTCTACAATCTGTCCTGCATATAAGACTGCAACACGGTCTGCGATATTGGCAACCACACCTAAGTCATGTGTAATGAATACGATTGTATAATTGAATTCTTTCTGTAAATCCTTTAACAGTTTTAAGATCTGTGCCTGAATGGTAACATCAAGCGCTGTGGTAGGCTCATCACAGATTAAGATCTTTGGCTGGCAGGACAGGGCGATCGCGATAACGATACGCTGTCTCATACCACCGGAATACTGGAACGGATAATCATCAAAACGTGCCTCCGGGTTCGGGATACCAACCTTGTCCATCAGATCAAGCGCACGAAGCCTTGCCTCGTTCTCAGTACAATCCTGATGTTTCATGATGACAGATGTAATCTGTTTTCCAATCGTGATAATTGGGTTTAAGGATGTCATAGGATCCTGGAATACCGTAGCGATCTTTGTACCACGGATCTGGCTCCAGTCTCTTCCATCCCTGATATTTGCAAGGTTTAAGATACAGATTCCATGTAATCTCTCACTGTTCTCATCCAGATATTTTACGCGGAATGTAACTTTATCAAAAACAGCATTTCTCTGCTCTTCATCACTCAGATCCACGCCAAGCTTCATTGCCTCTTTTAATGCATCCAGCAGCGCATTGTTCTGCTTCATACGCTTGCGGAAACCAAAACGTCCGACAGAAAGATATACCTCTTTTGCAAGGATCTCATTTCTCGCTTCTGTCTCTGCTGAGATCGCTTCGCTGACTTCCTTCGCATGTTTTGCCTTAAGCTCTGCCATCTTCCTATCAAATTCCTGATTGTATGCGGTATCATGTGCCAGACTATTTGCACGCTCTTTTACCTTCTGCTCATGCTCTTTCTCGAATGCCTTGATTTTTGTATCCAATTCGGAGATTTTCTTTCCAGCCTCTTTGATCTTATCCTTCTCTTTGGATGGATCGTAAGTCTGTTTCAAGTTGAAGGTATTCGTTCTCTCATGTTTTAACTCAAGGAGTTCTTTTTCATACACTTCTGCTTCTTCCTGGCTTATATCGGCTCTTCTTCTCTTTTCAGACTCTAACTCAAGGATTGCTTTATAAGTGTCTGCACCAAACTCCAGTCTGGAATACTCGTCTAATTTTTTCTTATTCTCTGCGATGACTTTCTTTGCATTGTCATTTAATTTTACAACAGTGTCGGAAAGCTCCTCATCACTGAAAATAATCTTGCCGTTATCAATAAATCCGTTGCTGTCTAACATTCCTGCAAATGTTTTTGTAAAAACAGATTTACCGGAACCGGACTCTCCTACGATCGCAATGGATTCATTCTCATAAATATCCAGTGACACTCCACGGATAGCAGTAAGCACCCTGCCCCTCACGTGGAATTTCACGATCAAATCTTTTACTGATAATAATACTTTTCTATCTTCCATCTACCTAACCTCTACATGTGTGTTCTCGGATCAGATGCATCACCAAGGTTCTGTCCAACGACATATAAAACAATCGTGATGATAGAAGCAACGACTACCGGGCTCCAGAACTCGAACTGCCAGCCAGGGGTAAGCATCGCACTTTCTGACTCGTAAATCAATCTACCAAGTGACATATCTGACATACCCATACCGATATATGCTAAGAACACCTCATAAGAAATATAGGAAGGGATCTCTGTTGCTGCCAGTGTTACAATAACAGATGTCATAAATGGAAGAATATTCTTCATTGCGATCTTAAGTGTACTCGTTCCCAGACATTTGGATGCAAGGTTGTACTCTCTGTCACGGATGATCACTACCTGTGTACGGATAAAGTATGCGATTCCAAGCCATCCGGTAATGGTCAGCGCCAGTACCATGGTCCAGAAACCAGCTTTAAACAACATAACCATAACGGCGATCAATAAAATGTATGGAATGTTTGCAAGAATGTTATATACCTCCTGCATAAAAACATCCACTTTCTTTGAAAATCCCCAGATAGATCCGACAACAACACCAACGGAAAGGTTGATCGCTGCACAGATAAATGCAAGGGAAATGGAAATCCTTGATCCAAACCATACGGCATCGAATGTAGACTGTCCGGCTGCACCGGTACCTAAGATCCAGTGAATGTTCATTCCCAGACGTTCGATCGCTGCAGATGGTGACAAGTGTTTAGTTGTCGCATCCATTAAGTTACCAAACTTATCATATTCCACAAATAATGGATAAAGGTAAGTAAATGCGATCAACACACCCAGAATCGCCAAAATAATAATATTAATCTTTTTCTTAAAAAATACACGGAATACAGAATGCCAATAAGAATATCTTGGCGCTGTAATCTTTTCTGATTCCAGATCACTGTGGTCTACCGGAGCGAATAATTCTTCCTCCGGCATACCGAACTTTTCTAAATCCTGACTCATTTCTAATTACCTGTCCTTTGTTGAGAATGAAATTCTAGGATCAACCATTGCCATTAGGACATCACCTAAAATAAGGGATGTGACTGTTAAAATCGCATAGAACAGTGTTCCACCGACAATAACACCATTATCATATTTGTTGATAGCCTCTGTTAATAAGTTACCAATACCTGGAACGACATACACACGCTCTGTGATGATCGCTCCTGTCAATGCTCCAAGCACTGCCGCAGGGATTCCCTGAATGATCGGGATCGCTGCGTTCTTCAAAATATGTCTGGTGAAAATCTCACCCTCTGTCAGACCACCGGATCTTGCGAATTTGACATAGTCCGAATTCATCTGGTCGATCATATAACGTCTTATCCACTTCATCAGATTTGCTATGGATGGAAGTGCTAACGATACGATCGGCAATATATACATCAGTCTGCTCGGCGATTCCATATCAAAGGTTGTTGGCAGACCAAAGCTTCCGCCGATCGCCTTGAACAGGAAAATATACGCAAGTGATGGTACTGCGATAATAAATACAATATAAAGCGTACCGATCTTATCGACCAGTCTGTCTTTCTTTCTCGCCATAAGGATGCCCAGCGGCACACCGATCAGATAAGACATGATAACTGCGATCAGTCCGATCACAAAGGAATAACCCACTTTGGATTTTCCTGTTTTGTATGTTGCAACATTGGTGTAGTCATCTTCATAACGGTCTGCATACAATAAGCTGGATTCTCTGGAACCCTGCATATAGGTTGCAGTGTGCAGATTGTCCGCACTCTCCTCCACAAGACCGGTTGGATAGGTGACAGTTGATTTTATATAAGATCCCTGATGGCTTGTCATCGTACTGAATACATCCACTCCCTGATTTACCGTGTAGGATGTTCCAAGATTGATCGTCACAATATTCTGATGAACAAACGGAAACTTGGAATCAAAATACAGTAAATACTTGTGTGTTGTACCATTGCCAATGATCGCCGGTGAGAATTTTTCCCCACCATAGACAGGATCATGTAACGTAAAGGTGAGACCTCTCTCACCTACGATGTCTTCTACATTATTAATATCATCAATTGTTATTAAATTTGCAAAATATTTTCCCATACGGGATGCCAATGGGACATCTTTATACGCAAAAAGCTGCTGCTGGCCACCGTCGGCATACTTCTTCTTGTTCATCATGACGGCGTCTTTGCGGACTACCGTGTATCCCTGAGACTTATAATACTTTGTGAATTTTTTGACATATTCACTGACCTGCTCAGAATCCTGTGCCTTGGTTCTTCCGAAACCAACCACTGCAGATCGTTCTTCCTCTGTTAATTCTCCACTGCTTACAAGTTCATTCAGCCAGTCAGAGTAGGTGACATAATCCAGATAACCATAATCTTCCCATTTAGAGTATTTATAGGCAACTCTTGCATTATTACTTGTATGTGAATATTTTGTATCCCCTGCAAAAACAAGGTTTCGGTCTAACATTGTGTAGATCATGATCATGACCAGCGCCACAACGATCACGATAGACACCAGTCCATGTAATATACGTTTTAATAAATATTTTGTCATAATTGTTCACTCATCAATAGTGCAGGGGAGCGGGGAATCCCCGCTCCGATGCAGTGTTGTTATTTCGTAGATACGATTAATAAATACCGATAGATTTGATCATGTATCCGGCATATTCTGGCTGGAATGTATCCAGATAAGATGCAGGATCACCATAGTCAGGACCCCATCCGGATAAGTCACAGAAGTCATAGTTCATTTCGTAACCATAGTTCATGTAATATCCGCTGTAGTACCAGTCTGTGTTATCTGCTGCTGCAATTAAGTTTACCTGGACAAGTCCCTGTGTAGAAGCTTCGATAGACTGTTTCAGAGAGTTTGCTCTGTTTGTAAATACTTCACTGGAAGAAGCATATACAACATCCATCTGGATTGGGTTGTCAGCATCGATCGTAAGACCATCTGCTGCTAACTCTTCTACTGCCTGAGTCATCTCTTCCCAGGAGTTATCTGCATTGTACCATCCGTCATATCCGTCGGAAGAACCGGCACCCTCGTTAGCTGTTGGATCCCATGCTTTGATCTTCACACCGTCAGCATCGATCTGATCCTGTACAATCTGTCCATAGTATGTTCCAGCCGGATATGTTTTTTCTGTTCCGTTGATATCAACTGTTACTTCTTCTTCCAAAGTAACAAAGTTACCCGGTGTGTAAGAGTTTCTCATAGAAGCATATTTCAGATCATCACCAACCTGCTGTGCAAGATAAGCACCACGATCCAAGCCCATGGCAAGTGCTCTACGGAAGTGGACGTTCTGCATAGCCTGTTTTGTTCTTGCAGCATCTTCCTCTGTCTGTGAGGAAACTGCTTTTGTTGTATCGTTTGCGTTTGCAAACTGATTACGGTTGATATTAAAGAATCCGCTGTATGTTGTTGCATCTGTAAGTGCTACATATGCATAATCATCAAAGTTTCCATCCGCTTTTGCTGCTGCAACAGAAGCTGTGTTAAGACCTGTTCCATCTACAACACCTGCGATTGCATCGTTATATGCTTTTGTCGCATCAGAACCATCATTGTATACCCATGTCAGTGTATGGATATTGATGTGATCTGCATTCCAGTAGGACTCGTTAGCCTGGAATACGATTGTGTTCTTGGATGTAAAGTTCTTAACAACGTATGGTCCGCAATATGCGATAGAATCAGAATCCTTACCATATGTGTAATCTGCTGCATCCGGATCATACTCAACACCAAACTTACCACCCATGGATTCATAGAAGGATCTGTTCATTGGAGCAAATACGTTGTAACCGAGCATTGAAGTATGTGCAAGGAGCTTCCAGATCATACTCTAATGTGTAATCATCAACCGCTTTTACACCGACCTGTGAGAAGTCTGTTACTTCACCGGAGATGTACTGGGATGCATTTGTGATGATACCTTCGATCAGGTACTCAAGACCACCCTGGGCATCCATCATATGCTGCATTCCGGCAACAAAGTCATCTGCTGTCACATCAGCAACTTTTCTGCCCTGGGAATCAACCCATGTAGCACCTTTGCGAAGATGGAATGTGTAAGTTAATCCGTCATCAGATACTTCATAGCTCTCTGCTAATGCAGGCTGTAAAGTTCCCTCTCCATCATACTCCATTAATCCATCGTATGTGTTCACGATTGCTTCAGCATCTACAGACTGAGAAGTTGCAAGAATATCCCATGTGGTAGGATCCTGTGTATATAACTGATAATTATAAGTATCTTTGAGCGTGTAACCCTGCTCCTCTAAGTAAGATTTTGCCCATGCTTCATACTCACCTGTTCCTTTTAACTCAGCCCATTTTGCTCTCATTGTGCTGACATCGGAAGCTTTGATCAGCTCTGTTGTGACAACTGCATTATGGTATCTGTCCATATCGTTGCCCCACAGTGTATAGTCAAATGTGTAAGGAGCTACACGTGAGATGGAATAGTTACCACCCTTTGACTGTAATGGAAGCATAACGCCTGATTCCATTAACTTTGCTTCTGCGATTGCTTCAAGTGCAAATTTCTCAGAAACGGTTTCAGCTTCATCAGCTTTCTGGTAAGCTGCCCAAAAATCACCGAGTTCTTTGTCATACAGCTCTGCAGATACTTCTTCATAATTAGCCGGAGCTACTGCTTCTTCGCTGCTGCCTGATTCTGTACTGGCTTCTGTGTCTTCGACAGCATTTGCATCATCTGCGGCATTGTTCTTATTGCCACATGCAGTCATGCTGACTGTCATAGCAAGTACAAGCATAAGGCTTACTACTTTTTTCTTCATAATATTTCCTCCTGTAGAAATAATCTATATAAACGCTTATGCGCTTATATCATAATTTTTCCTGTTTCTCTGCGGTAAAAAACGTTTCCTGATCCGTGCTTTCAATTTCAATGTGTTATCATTGCGCCACGTTATCGTGCTAAATTATTTTTTTACAACCAAAAAAAGTGCCAACAGACTTTTCCGTCTATTGCACTCACTAGATACAAGTGTCTTTTTCCCGCGTACAACACTTCTTCTATTATACATGCATCTGCGATTTTGTCAATAGTTTTTCTTTTGTCACTTTCTTCCTTATACACACGTTTTATCATATATTTTCCCGCTGTTTTCTCTCCCATCGTTTCTTTATTACAGCTTAATTACAGCTCATTGCAATGCCTCTGTCTCTTCATATCTCTTTAAGCTTTTATCGCTTTACTTATGTACTGTATTATCTCGATATCAGAGCATTGCCTTAATATGTATTATACAAAGCAGTCGACATTTGTCAATAAAAAATTTGTTTACCAAGAAACATTTTTCTCGTTGACATAGTAAAAAAAGAGCAGGGATACCCATATTAGGGGCCTTTCCCTGCTCTTTGTCTCTATTCATTTTCCCGACTAACTTTTACAGACATCCGCCTGTCCAAATCTGTTATCTATTAAACGCCTTTTTTTCGAATTTGTCAACCAGCTTTTCCATACATCCATCTTCAAAAGGACTATTTAACCCTGCTTCCACGATCACATTGGTAAAGAAATCACGTGCGGAAAGATTACAGAGTTTATAGTAATTCTTCCATGCTTTTTCAAAGTCTCCATCCATCATGACTTTGAACTGCATCGCACACACACTTGCAAGACAGTAATCAATATAATAGAACGGGCTGCCAAAAATGTGCGGCTGTTTCTGCCAGAAGCCGCCTTGTCCAAAGAAAGGATCTTCTTCGTAATCCATGTGCGGGCGGTAAACTTTTTCCAATCCTGCCCAGACTGCCTTGCGTTCTGCCGGTGTCATCTCCGGTTTTTCGTACACAATGTGCTGGAACTCGTCCACCATACATCCGTATGGGACAAATGCAGCGGAATCTTCCAGATGCATTTTCAGGTAATCGTCTTTCCGGTCGCCAAAAAATAATTCCATCCAGTTATAGGTGAAGTACTCCATCGACATGGAGTGGATTTCGGCTGTCTCCATCGTGATATCGGCAAACTCACGGATCTCTTCGTCTCTTAACAGATATCCCTGGAATGCATGGCCACATTCATGGGTGATGACGTCCACATCTCCGCTTGTTCCGTTGAAGTTTGCAAAAATAAACGGAGACTTGAAATTTGGAATATAGGTCATATAGCCGCCCTGACGCTTTGTTTTTCTTCCGAGCACGTCAAAAAGTTCATTCTCCATCATAAAATCAAAAAATTCCTTTGTCTGTGGAGATAATTCACTGTACATTTTCTGTCCTGCCGCAAGGATCTCCTCCGGTGTTCCGACCGGCGCAGGATTTCCATTCATGAAATAGACGTCTGTATCAATATAGGAAAGCTTCTCCACACCAATACGCTGTCTGCGCTGCTCATGTAGTTTATTGGCAAACGGGACAAAGTATTCTTTCACCTGTTTCCGGAAATTTTCGACCATTTCCTTGTCATAACAGTTGCGGTTCATACGGTAATAACCAAGCTCCACATAATTCTCATAGCCAAGCTGTCTTGCCTGCTCGGTTCTGTTTTTCACCATCTTATCGTAAATCTCGTCGATCTCATCTGTAACAGACAGGAAATAGTCACTGACTGCCTTCCATGCTTTTCTTCTCAACTCACGGTCCGGGCTGGTCTGGAACTTTCTCATGAGAGACAGATTGTAAACTTCTCCCTCAAAAGGAATCTTCGCTGTAGCGATCAGCTTACTGTAACGGCTGCTCAATGCATTTTCTTCCTGCATTAACGGAATGATCTTCTCGTCAAAAGCCTTGTTTGCGATCTCAATATTTTTAAATGTCACTTTTCCGATCTTACTCTCCAGATAGTCTCTGTAAGGAGAATCATAAAGTACTTTTCCATATTCATTCTCATACTGGCTGATGATCGGTCCGACCTCATCATAGAAATCGCTTTCTTTCTCATAAAATTCATCGGTCGTATCAATATCATGGCGGATCATTGCAAGTTCCATGCTTGTCTGCACATCCGCGGTAAATTTATAGTACTCCCGGTGGATCTCAAACTGCTCCTCTCCGCTTTTTGCATTCTTCGTGCGCTCGATAATGCTCTTATACTCTTTTTCTACTTCTTCCATATCAATGCGTTTGTATGGCATTTCTGAAAATTTCATAGTTCCCCTGCTTTCTGTATATACATCCTGTCTATACTGTTTTCTTCTCAACCATTCTATGATATTCCCGGATTTTTTGCAATGAAACCTTGTGTTTTTCCTTTCACAATTTCACAAAATAGACTATAATAACTTTACTTTCTAAAAAATTATATTCCGAGGTTTTATATGATCACAGCAGAAGATATTTTAAATATGAATTTTTATAAAAAAGAAAAATTTACCGGAAGTTACAAGGGCATGCGCTACCTTGTAAAAAAAGAAAAAGATGACGCTGAAAACGATATTTTCCGCGCCACCGTCTGGCCTGGACCTTATAATTTTTCAACCACTCCCGACGATCAGAAAATTTCCGCCACTTTTCCATTCACAGAAGAAGGTAGACAGCAGGCTGTCGACTGGATGAATGAGCAGTGGCGCTCCAGAAGTGAGTGGGGTATTATTATGCATTCGTGAAGAACGATTGCTTTTCTACATCAAAACCAGCATTTATAATAATACCAATGCGGTTTTATTTTTCGAATCTCTCCTCCATTGTCTCCGTATCCCTGCCAGCTCCAGCCCGCATTGTCTCCCTCTGCTTTTACAAGCTGACCTTCCCCGGTTCCAACCGGAATATCTTCGGGTGAATAGTAAAATCCATAATACACAGATGATGGAGCCAGCCCAAAACCTCCCATATAAAATGCCACTACGTTTTCCGGAAATAACCCTGTCAACTGTACGCTGTAACCATTTTCCTCTTTCCACTCTTCAAACATATGTCGTCTTTCCCTTTGTTCCACTGCCAGGTAGTTTTTTGTAAACTCTGTAAGTTCTTCCTCGTTCCTCAACACAAATTTTTGTATCCGCTTTTCATAATGAAGCTGTGAGACAAGTAGCAGCGTCAAAAAAACACATATACCGAGTCCAACACTCTTCTTAACTTTTTTCTGTAATTTTCCCTGTCCACTCTTCCATTTTTGTTCTGCTTTCATCTACATCCCCCGTTTTTTGTTTTTTCCACGATACTTCCCATAAAAATAATAGAAACTCATCATCCCAGCCACACATAACAGGATATCATCGACATCCAACATACCAACTTTAAAAATATACTGCACTATTTCTATTACAAATGTAATCGTAAAGCACACCAAAAAATTCTGTTTTATTTTTCGGATTTCAAACAATTCAATCAGGAAAAATTGAAGTGGCATAAAAATAAAAAAGTTTCCGAAAATATTAATCACGATTGCATAAACATTTCCGCTTAAAAGCACTGTTCCTATTGTCCGAAACGGCACAATATTATAGTCAGTAACCGTCTGTGTTCTTTCCAGAAACGTCAGATTCATAAGCATAACTGCATAATAGATAAAGAGCACCGCCAGTACTGCCTTTTTCCGCTTTCTTCTCTCCTCCAGCTTTACCAGATAGCAGCGTTCCAACACCATTTCTCCAAGCAAAAATATCCCCGAAATCACAGTCATTCTTATCATTGTCCCAA
>OLOZ01001623.1_pt1 | contig 14920 bp, 18 predicted proteins | sample 1673021 | NCBI WGS metagenome assembly OLOZ01 (sample SAMEA3136747, study PRJEB25190) | human gut metagenome | biome: human gut; feature: human-associated habitat; material: faeces | place: Austria | collected 2013
TATTTCCTTACTCGATCCTGTGGCATTTGTGCTGGGTATTGGGTTGGGGGCCGATCGCATTTCCGAAGGACTGGACGATCGCTGAAATCTACGGATTGATCATCCTCACATGGCTCATTGGACTTGCCGCAACCATTTGGTTGACCATCGTCAACGCATCCTCTAAAACGGATGCGAAAACAGCGGCATGGAGCAATATGCTGATCAAGCTGCTCCAAGCCCCGGCATATATCCTGCTATTCATTGCCGGAGCAATGTTCTCCACGATCATTTTTACTTGGCTCATTACCTTTACGATCATCGTGACGGATGTCATGACGATTTTCCTCACCGGCATCAACGGCATCGTTGCTGCCTGCAAGTGCAGAAAAGCAGGTTTGCTCAAAACCAGCGGTGCGGTGTGGTTTAGCATCTCGCAGTTTATCTACTGCGTGGATGTGGTGTGCGCGGTGACCCTGTATCTCAAAGTGAAAAGAGCCATAGTTCGTAACAGAGATTGATTTTAGGAGGGTACGAATCGATGGAGTTTCAAAAAATAAAAGACCAGTATGAACAGCAGAGAAAAGCGGAGCGGAGCAAGCTGATCGCATATCTGGAAAAGCACGCTTTATTTACGAATGCAGGGTTGACCGTCCTAAAAGGCGGCGGCAGCGGGAGAAAAAATTATAGTTCCAGTGGCAGGATTTTCCCGTTCAATCTTAGTAACTGGAAATGGGTTGAGTGCGAAAATGCTAGAGGCAGCTTCAATGCGGTCATATCCCTGAATATGCTCGATGACGATCTGTCCTCTGGAAACGCGCACGCGCTATACGACAGAGTCGGATTGATCCTGACCTATCGGCATGAGAACAATACCTACAAGACATTGATCTGAATGGATATTGATCTGCCATTTTCGGATGAGAGCATGGAGAAGATTGCAAAGCTCATCAGCGAACAGTTTGGAGTCTATAACTGGATCACTCACTGAGTAATGCGAGCCACCGAAACATTTAAGGAGGCGATGAAAAAGCGTGTCAGTCTGAATGTGTTTAGAGCAAAAAACAGGGATGTAGTTGCGCACGATATGATGAATTTCCTGATCCCATACGGCGGAGCCGTCCGGCTCTGCTGCCGTTCTCGCGTGGAAACTTAAAGTAGGCACTATTGCGGTCATTTTTACCCGCAGTAGTGCCTTTTGCTATCTCCACCCGATTCGGTGTCGTGGTCCGCCACCGTGAGGATTTCAAAAATTCTCACGAAATGGAGGAACCGATGCTTTGGATTGGGAGAAAATTCTGGCGGATGAGGAGCGTATCATCCGCAACGCAGACCGGCGCTTTCGCCGGCACAGCTATTCACTGGAAAGCATGAGTGAGGAGCTTGTTCACATGGAATGCCGCCTGATAGAGCGCAGTGACCCGTTGGAGGTGGTGCTCATCACCGACTTTGTAGACACCGTTCAGAATGAGCGCCTTGCCACAGCGCTGCGTCAGCTGACGGATCGCCAGCGGCGCATGATCGAGCTTGCTTATTGGGAGGGGTATCCGCTCAAAGACATTGCCGTCATCATGGACTGCAAGCCGAACACCGTTTCTCAGCTGATTAGCCGGGCAAAGCGGCATCTCTACATCGCTCTGACCAGGTAAATGACCTAAAGCAAGACCAGCACCCGCAAGTGCTGGTTTTGCCTTAGAGCATTTCAAAAATTTTTTTGAGTATAGATTTTTTGCCTTCTGCCGTGACCGATGAGTAGAGGGTTTTATCCTCAATAATATTCAGGAGGTACTTACCTATGGAAAAATTGATTCGTGTGATCCGTCTACATCCTGGCGAAAGCGTTCTGATCGTCGCGCCGGAGGACACGCCGACGCCGCCTGCGGCTGTACTGCTCGCAGCGGAACTGCCCATGCCGGACAAGATCGCCATGCTGCTGCGGGTGGTGTAAATGGCGGTCTATATTGTGACGGTGCCGGATGCGGATCGCCAGATGCAAGCGGTGGAGGTGTCGCTGGAAGTCTATCAGGTCTTTATTGATGGGCATCGTGCAGAACAGCGGGAACGCTATGAGCGCCGAAAGCATCTGGACAGCCGTCCGCTGGAATGCTGCCTGTACGGAAAAAGCGTATCCGAAACGCTGGAGGAAACCTTTGAACGAATGGAATTGGCGGAAAAGGTGTGGGCAGGTCTATCACGCCTTTCTCCCAAACAGCGGCAGCGACTTATCCTTCATTTCTGGTCTGGCTATTCCTATGCGGAGATCGCGGCAATGGAAAACTGCAACAAGGCAACGGTGATGCGCTCTGTAAAAACCGGTCTGAAAAAATTTCAGAAATATTTTTTGAAAACATGACAACTTTCGGCCGATTTCCCTCCTATATAGTGAGAGGAACTTTTAGAGCCTTTCATCGTACCTTGATAAACAGCGGATTTCCGTTCATATCAGCATTCAGGAATTTGAGTGCAGTGGTGAGCACGACAAAGTGAAGCGCCAAGACCTCCTGCGGATCGGTCAGATGATCCGTCAAAACGATAACATCAAAGGAGCAGAGCGATACCTTCACTGCTGATACGCCTCTTGTGGTAAGAGGCGTATTGCCACGACCCATTGCAGGAGATGCCAAACAGATCACCGATCTCGGAGTGTCCGACCAAGACCGACCTGAATGTTCCCGTGTACCGGGGGTGAGCCGAGGACAAGCCAAGTCCGACAATACGGTACAAAGTGCAAGAAAAGAAAATCGGCAGTGCGCCGGAGCAGAAATGCTTCGGCGTACTGCCTTGTCATAAAGAAACGGGTGATAAAAATGGATGAACAAAGAGAACCTGATCTCATCTGCGAACGCAAGATCAAGGGCACGACCTACATCGTTTCCTCATTCTTCAACCCTGATGCCAAAGAAACGGCAGCAGAGAAAATGGGCCGGATCATCGAACGCGAGTTATCTTGTCAAATGAGCGAATAAAAAATTTATCACTTTAGTGCGATAAATCACTTCCCAGAATAGCGGCGATGCGGTATAATAGGGACATGACCCAAAGCCTTTTCGTTCGCAGATTGGAGGAACTTATGTTACAGTCGAATGAAAAGGACAAAATTGAATATGTCGCTCTCTACTGCCGCGTTGAAAACACCGATCCGTTTTCTAATGAAGCAGTGAAAATGCCCATGGAACACTGTGCTGCTCTCCTGAAAGGGGGTGCAGTACGATGATACCGAACCTCAATGATCTGATGTCCTTTAAGCCGTCTGTGGCTCCTGATGAACCGACCGCGCTGTACGCCAGACTTTCCGTGGATGACGCGAACGATGGTGACAGCAACAGCATCGTACACCAGAAAGAAATGCTGGAACGCTACTGTAAGGACAACGGCTACACCAATTACAAATTCTATGTGGACGATGGCTTCTCCGGCACGAACTTTGATCGGCCTGACTTTAAGCGGATGATCGCGGATGTAGAAGCTGGCAAGATCAAGCGCGTGATCGTCAAGGATCTGTCCCGTTTCGGTCGTGACTATCTTCAGGTGGGAATGTTCACGGAAGTGCTGTTTGCACAGTACGATATTCACTTCATTGCGATTGCTAACAATGTTGATTCGCAGAAAGGTGAAAATGACCTGACGCCGTTCGTCAATCTGTTTAACGAATGGTATGCGCGAGATTGCAGCCGTAAACAGCGAGCAGTTCAGCGCATGAAAGGTACTTCCGGTAAGCGTTTATCCACGCAAACACCGTATGGCTACCTCAAAGGCGAAGATGGGCACTTGATCCCCGATGAAGAAACGGCATGGGTTGTGAAACTTATCTTCGACCTCTGCATTCAGGGATATGGACCGACGCAGATTGCAAATGAACTCACGCGTCGGAACATCCCTACACCAGGAACGATGGAGCATCGCCGCACAGGGAATATGAGGCATTACAGTCCGGAAACAGAATGCGTATGGTGTAGTCGCACAGTTTATTTTATTTTGGCAAGGAAAGAGTATTTAGGGCACACGGTTAACTTCAAGACATACTCGAAGTCGTATAAGCTCAAGAAGCGGATACCCACACCAGAAGAACAGCAGGTAGTATTTGAAAACACGCACGAAGCACTGATTGACCAAGAAGATTGGGAAACAGTCCAGCGTATCCGCGCGGGGCGCAGACGGCTGAACAAGCAGGAGATCCCGGCGCTATTCTCCGGTCTGCTGTATTGTGCGGATTGCGGTTCTTTGCTTCGTGTACATCGCGGAAAAAACATCTCCAAAGGGCAGGAATGCTATTGCTGCGGACGCTATCGTGTACGGACCAAATCCTGCTCTATGCACTATATCCGTGAAGTGACACTGGCAGAGTTGGTGAAAGACAATCTCAAACAGATCGTGAAAACGGCTGCGGAGGATGAGCAGGAGTTTGTTCGGAGATTGACCTGCCAGAGCGCGAAAGAACAGGCTGTTAAGACCCGTGTTCTGAAAAAAGAACTGGAGTTGAAAGAGCGGCGTGTCAAGGAGTTGGACGGCATTATCAAGCGGCTTTACGAGGACAATATTACCGGAAAGCTGTCTGATGAGCGATTCAAAATCTTCTCTGCGGATTATGAGCAGGAACAGCATTCGCTGCGGGAGGAAGTTGTTGCTCTGCAAAAGCAGTTCGATGACGCAGAGAATACCTGCACGAACATCAGCAGCTTCTTGAAAATGGCGAAACGCTATGCTGACTTCGATGAACTGACACCTGCTATGCTCCGTGACCTGATTGAGAAAATCATCGTTTATGAGGGCGATAAGAGCAGCGGACACCGGGAACAGCGAATTGAAATCTACTACACCTTTATCGGTGCGGCAGAAAATTCGCAAATCATTGTAAAACGCAAGAAAAAAGCAGCGTAACATACAAAGTACATTACGCTGCTTCTCTCATCAGTTAAAAAACTTCCTTGTTGACATCAGGCTAAAGAGCCTTCCTTTCAGGTCGCAGGCCTCACAGACTTCTGCGACACTAATCACTATAAGCAGTATAGCATAGCAAATGTCGGTCCGTAAAGCGCCGAGAAAGGCTTTATTGTTCAGACGGTATTATTCCCGCATTGTCGAAAGCAGCGTTACGCTGGTCAGCACAACATCCGCCTGCGGCGGCTGAGGAGGGGACCAGATGTTAGGGCGAACGGCCTGAAGATGGTTATTTACGATCAGGTTCTTTCCGAGCGATTGCTGCAGTTCAACGATGTCTGCCGTTGTCAACTCGTGATCGCGGATGATGTTGGTTTCGCCAAAGCCCTTAACAGGGTTCTGTTTTGCAACATAAACGGTGTAGGCGTAGCCGATGTAGTAGAGATAGTTCATGAGTGGTTACCTCTTTATATGTTGACTTGTGCTCACATTGAGCAGAGGCTAATGCCAAACCCTCAGCGTTTTGAGGGTTTGGAAGAAGATAAAATTACATGGTACTCAAACAGGTATAGCGCCATTTTTGAGTGTCGGTAAGGTTTGGAAGAAGATAAAATCACATGGTACTCAAACTCAAAAAGGCCTCGTCTGATTGGCCCGACTGTTTGGGAGGCGGAAGAAATTGCAGAGTTCTCAAACAACCGACTTAATGGAACAAATCTACTCCAAGGTTTGGAAGGGGAAGAAATTACAGGGTTCTCAAACCATGATGTGATTATTGAAAAGCTACACATGGGTTTAGGAAAGAGTGAAATTACAGAGTTCTCAAACGTCACGTTACCGTATCAAAAGCCTGGTGCAGGTTTGGAGGAGAATAGAATTACAGGGTTCTCAAACACATTTTTGCCCCAATCGACGCTTTGAAAAGTTTAGGAGGCGGAAGAAATTACAAGGTTTTCAAACTGAATATCACAACGCGCGGCAACGTCGTTTGGAAGGCGGAAGGAATTACATGGTTCTCAAACTCGAAAAACTGTTCCGAATGTTGCACTGTGGGTTTGGCAGACGTGAAATTACATGGCTCAAACCGGATTTTTTGATGTGCCGATGAATTTCCAGCTTGGAAGGGTGAATTACATGGTACTCAAACGCACAGAAATATACAGGAAACAATGAATTTGGTTTGGAAGAAGATGAAATTACAGGGTACTCAAACGGAAAAAATCTTCATATAGCTTGATTTTATGGTTTGGAAGAAGATATTACATGGTACTCAAACAGGGGTGTCCCCTTACAAGCCGGGGTCTTTGGTTTGGAAGAAGATAAAATTACATGGTCAAACACAGGGAGTATTCATCATCAAAAAGTGCTGGGCTTGGAAGAAGATAAAATTACATGGTACTCAAACGTCCAGCGGTCTCGGCCACAGTCGCGGTGCGGTTTGGAAGAAGATAAAATTGCATGGTACTCAAACCCCTCGCTGCTTCGCATCACTCGGTAACATGGTTTGGAAGAAGATAAAATTACATGGTACTCAAATCCCTCCTCGCTACGCATTGCCGGTAACAGGTTTAGTAGAAGGTAAAATTACATGGTACTCAAACACCGATTTTCCGGGGTGTTTGGCAGAGTAAGTTTTGAAAGAGGAAGAAATTACAGGGTTCTCAAACCGGAAAGGTTCATTTGTATTGTGCTACAAATACAAAGAAATTGTAGGGCACTCAAACCTCGTCTACGTGGACTGTGCAGGCAGAACGGTTTAGAAGAAGATAAAATTACATGGTACTCAAACTCGTGCTGCTACCGATCCACTCGTTTTGGAGAAGAAAAAGCTACATGGTACTCAAACCAGATTTTTTTGATGTGCCGATGAATTTCCAGCTTGGAAGGGTGATTGCAGGATTCTCAAACAAGCACTCTGCGTGGCTGCGCTGGCCTTATGGCTTGGAGGGGAATAGAATTGCAGGGTTCTCAAATCTTTTGCGAAGGAGGAAACGGCGTCCACGCGATTGGAAAGGGAATAGAATTGCAGGGTGCTCAAACGACGCCGCCATCTGAAGCAAACAAAGCAATGTTTTGGAAGCGAAAGAATTGCAGGGTACTCAAACGAGTGTGTGGTCGCGCTGACAATGTTTTGTGGTTTGGAAGGAGATAAAATTACAGGGCTCTCAATTAGACTTTCTCTAACGGAAGTTGAGTGCATAAAAGCTTTGGAAGTAAAAGAAATTACAGGGTACTCAAACTCGGTAACATGCCAAAGGCAACAGTCGATATCCAGCCTTCAGATTTTAGGTTTGGATGGGGGAGAAATTACATGGTACTCAAACTCGTGCTGCTACCGATCCACTCGTTTTGGAGAAGAAAAAGCTACATGGTACTCAAACCAGGAGGGTGGACTACCGGGTTAGAAGAAGATAAAATTGCAGGGTTCTCAAACAACGCCTCCATCAGAAGCAAACAAAGCAATGCTTTGGAAGCGAAAGAATTGCAGGGTACTCAAACGATTGACTTACGGAGATAGGTTTAGAAGAAGATAAAATTGCATGATACTCAAACCATAGATTACCACGGCGGAAGTGCTTTGGAAAAGAGTAAATTACATGGTTCTCAAACGATGTACAATATCGCTCCTAAGTCGCCACCTTGGGTTGGAAGAAAGTAAAATTACAGGCCATTCAAATAAGAGAGAAAAAATTGCAAGGCTCTCAAGAAGGGTACCCAAAGGGTCCAAATTAAAAACTCGAATCACAAACGCTTGGTCGCAAGAGGAGATAGACTTGTGCTCACAATGAGCAGAAGTTGATGACAAACCCTCCGCGTTTTGAGGGTTTGGCAGAAGATAAAATTACATGGTACTCAAACGAGGAACAGCAGTCAACTTGCGGAAGTCTCGGTTTGGCAGAAGATAAAATTACATGGCACTCAAACTCAAAAATGCCTCGTCTGATTGGCCCGACTGTTTGGGAGGCGGAAGAAATTACAGGGTTCTCAAACATCATGCCGTTCTCTTATCCGCGCCTAATCGTTTTGGAAGCAGAAGAAATTGCATAGGGCTCAAACACGACCGTGTCTCGTGCTACACAAAGGTTTGGTTTGGGAGTATAAGAAATTGCATGGTACTCAAATGGACATAGAGAAATCCACACACCCCTCAATGGTTTAGAAGAAGATGAAATTACATGGTACTCAAACGCGCTGATCGCTCCGCTGCACATGCCTTACGGTTTAGAAGAAGATAAAATTACATGGTACTCAAACACACACTCAGGTGTAACAGTCGGCAGGTGGTTTAGAAGAAGATGAAATTACATGATACTCAAACACACAGAAATATACAGGAAACAACGAATTTGGTTTGAAAGAAGGTAAAATTACATGGTACTCAAACGCGTCGTTTCTACATAAAGCAGCATATCTCGGGTTGGAAGGAAGTAAATTGCAGGGTGCTCAAACATCACCAAAGAGCCTCAGCGTTGTAAGGAAGCAAAATTACATGATGCTCAAACCTTGCATCCGTTGAAAATCACGAATGTACAGGTTTAGAAGAAGATAAAATTGCATGGTTCTCAAACTGAGATGGTTCACCTGTACTACGCTACAAATACAAGAAATTGCAGGGCACTCAAACTCAAGAGACTCAGTCAGACGCACGACATCGGGTTTGGAAGAAGATAAAATTACATGGTACTCAAACACATGCTACACTTTGATGAAAAATTACAGAGCCCTCAAATTCGGTAACACGGTCCTACGGCGCTTTGGAGAAGGGTAAAATTACATGGTACTCAAACATATCTTGTATGGCAAATAAGATCAGCCCACTTTGAAGAAGAGTAAAATCGTATGGTTCTCAAATAAACAGGGCCTAATATTTCTGCGTACATTTCTACTTGAAAGGCACAAAGAAATCATAGGAGCACTTGTGCTCACTTTGAGCAGAGGTCGATGAGAAACTCTCAGCGTTTTGAGGGTTTAGAAGAAGATGAAATTACATGGCACTCAAACCAGCATAGCCCGCAACTCGTGAACCGTGTAGGTTTGGCAGAGGATAAAATTACATGATACTCAAACAACTCGTACAGCTGCTTAAAGAAATAAGTCAGTTTGGAAGAAGGTAAAATTACATGGTACTCAAACCAGACCATAGCCGGACGGAGAAGGTTTGGAAGAAGATAAAATTACATGGTTCTCAAACAATTCAGTTCCATTTATATGTTACACACTCGATTTGGAGGGATGTGAAATTGCAGGGTGCTCAAACAGATATCCACTATATTGTCAAGTCTTTTAAGGTTTGGAAGGGTGTGAAATTGCAGGGTACTCAAACATCAAAAAATCAAAGAGCCGCTGTTTTGTAAGGAAGCAAAATTACATGGTGCTCAAGCCCTACAGCCGTTAAAAATCACGAATGTGCAGGTTTGGAAGAAGATAAAATTGCAGGGTTCTCAAACTTGCTATTGCGCTGCAAAGACAAAGAAATTGCAGGGCACTCAAACATTTACTGGCTGATCGTTACGGCAGCAAAGGGTTTGGCAGAAGATAAAATTACATGATTCTCAAACTTTTTCATTGTTATTCCCGCTTTGGAGAAGGGCAAAATTGCATGGTTCTCAAATAAACCAGTGGACAAGCTGCGCCCAATGGAGCTTTGGAAGAAGAGTAAAATTACATGGTACTCAAACGAACAAGAGCGCCTATCTCCGCAAAATGGCAGTTTAAAAGAAGATGAAATTACATGGTTCTCAAACAAGCAAGATTTCGTCCGAAAACGGAACAAAGCTTTGGAAGAAGAGTAAAATTGCATGATTCTCAAACATGTACCATAACATCATCAGCATCATCCTGGGTTTGGAGGAGTGTGAAATTACATGGTACTCAAACACATGCTACACTTTCTAGCCAGAACACACTTGGAAGCGGAAGAAATTGCAGAATTCTCAAACAAGGATGTAGGCGGTTTTGCTTTGTAATTATTATACCATATCCTGATAGAAAAGCAAACATTTGTTCTATTCGCTTGAGAGCAGAAAAGGGTGAAGTTTAGGATGTGCTTCACAGAGAATGTAGATATTCCCTGATAAAGAATGATAAAAATGATTATGTGAGAACTAAAAAACAGAATTTAAGAAACAAAAAGGAAAACGTATATGATTTATTATGATGATTTTAGAGCTTTTGCAAAAGAGCATGAAGATGAAATTTTCGAGTATTTCGTTCGAGATGGAGAAGATGCTGCGCAGTATGGCACGATCATGGAGGTAGTGCCGCTGCCGGACGCAGATTTTCTGATTGGCTTCAATGCATGGACAGCATGCTATAACGATAAGGATTTCAGGCTGTACCAGCAAGATGATCTCGAATATTATAAGCTGAGCGAGATTCGTCTGAGTATCTATCCGGATTTCGAAGCAGCAAGAGCACCGCTAATTGGATAAGAATAAAACGCGGATAGAACAATCGGAATGGAGGGTATGAATGCGATTTTGTCAACTACCCCGACCCTAAAGGGTTGAGACTGTTGGCAATTAAACATATCAAGTGGTGGATGCCTATGATAACCGATGGCTGGCACAAACTTGCCGAGGAACAGCCGGAAGAAGGCCAGAGAGTCTTAGCAATGAGTTCACATGGAAGGTATCCGATGCGATATGGAAACGCTTCTTTACTATGTCTGAACCTCAATTCGAGCCCTTCGTCTGGGAGGTCGTATATTGGATCGAAATGCCTGCGCTGCCGCCTGATGTAAAATTCAAATACAGGCTTTACTTGAAAGACTTTCAAGTAATTTACAAGTAGTTTCAAGTAGAAGCTGCTTTCCGCCAATGACTTGCATTGGCTTTGATAAAGAAATGAAAATGAAATGCTGTTGCCCGTCCTCAGATGCGACAGGAGGACGGGCAATGTGACGAATGTGAAATTTAACTACTGAAGATTAGAAACGCTTACAGCGCATTGTAGCGCTTATTTATCCCACGCCTCAGGAGCCGCCCCCGCCATCACCACCATCGATGCCAGCAGTGCACAAGGCGATACCGTAACGATAAAAATCAATCTGCAATGCCTATTGCTTATATGGGCATCGGAACCCGAGCGCATAGAATCATAACAATAATACCAATCAGTATAGTTACGATAAAAATAATGCATGCAATCTCAATTTTATATTCTTCTTTGTGCAGTTTGAACGCTGCAATGAGAACAATTGCACTTGCAAGTGCGATAATACCTATTCCTTTCCATAACCATGAAAGTTCATGTATTAACTGCATTGTGGTCACTTCCTTTCTGAAATCTTGTAGAAAAAATATGGGATAGGATCACCCTACGTGTGTGGTGGAAAGACTTAAAATTATCCCGGTAACAATGGTCCATATTAGCCATCTACATTTATAAATACCGAAAATCTGGTTTTTGTAACACAAGAACAAATTGCATAAAAAACTCCGTCTAACCGCAAGGGTATAGATGGAGTAGGAATTTTCGGTTGTGTGGGTGTTAATTTGACTGAGGGATATGCAGTATTTTGGCGGTTTCAAGCCATGCGATTTCATTGGACTCCAGCTCTTTGATGGCCTCAAGGCGAGTATCTCCTTGAGCGACACAGCCTTTCAGGTGCAGGCTCTTGGCGATCCAGACACGATGCCCATTGACGCTCTCACGGCTTATGGCGTAGGGATACAACATGAAGAACAGCTCCTTTAGCAATAAAAACGGATTCATATGATAAGGTGTAGCACAAGGCACGAGAACAGAACAAGAATACCCACAAAAGTTGTTGCCATTCCTGTGAGAAAACATCCCATAGTCAAAGAACCAGGAGAGGATTTGCTCGAGTCTTCAATTAGAAACGCAGCAAGTAGAAGGACGAGCCCAAAACAAAGCAAAAAGCGCCTGCATGAATGTTAAGAGGGATTATCATTTAGAGTTCTCCTTGTTTATGCAGATTTTGAAAGTAGAGGATTTTGCATAGGTCTCAAACTGGGGTACTTGCACTTCTTCCGCCGACAGCGGTTTGGATATATTTCGTTTTACATAGGTCTCAAATTTCTACCCTAAAAAACCCGAGGTTTGGAAGCATCTCGTTTTACATAGGTCTCAAACTATGATCCAACACGGCATTATGTTTAAAGGCATCCTGTTTTGCATAGGCCTCAAACGCAAAAAGCCAACCTAACGGTGGAGGGCAGGGCTCAAAAGCCAGTCCAAAAGACTTTTACATATAAGAGAAAGGTCTTAATCTTTCCGAGTAGCTTTGTTGTAATCAGCCTGTCCAGCCGCAATAACAGCGGTCACGCAAACGACCGTTGCGAAAAGACACAGGCCAGCAATAATGCCGATGATAAACAAAGAAATCGCCTCCTATATAAGCAAAAATGGTTGTGAATTTACAAGGTTAAGTCACTCAAACGCGCGTAGCGGTACGGGATAGCCGCTGAAAGAGGTTCGACATAAGGCTCAAACCCTGATGGAACGGATATTTCATATCCGGTTGGAGGTAGATAGTTTTACATAGATCTCAAACGGCTGTCTTGACATAGCTTTCGGTAAGTTAGAGGTATCTGTTTTACATAGGGCTCAAAGGAGGCGAGTAATTTTACATAGGTATCAAACTGAAAAAATTATTCCATGCTCTCAATGATCCTTTTAGAGGTATAGGTGATTTTAGATAGGACTCAAATGACCGGTTTGAACGGTGATAACAGGATAAATGATTTCACATAGGTCTCAAACTGGCAGTTCCAGAATCTGTTGCTAAAGCCGGTTTTAGAGGTGGACCGTTTTACATAGATCTCAAATCAACAGAAGTCAATGTAATCACCGCCAAAGGCTTTAGAAGTAAATGATTTTACATAAGTCTCAAACTAATCTTCGAATGCCGTTATCGGGCAACTTGTTTTGAAAGTATTTAATTTTACATAGGTCTCAAACGTATAAACAAGCTATAAGAGGATGATAGGAGTTTTGTTGGTATGTTGTTTTACAGAGGGCTCAAACCTACTATTAGTCAACCAAAAGCATCTTAACAGCTAGTTTCATACAACCCCGTAGAATCAACGTACTTAACATCGTTATATCCCTGCTTTGCTAACTCCATTCCCAGCTTAACAGCCTTAATGAAGTCCTTTTCGTCGAACAGATCTCGACCAATTACCGCATCTTCGGGGCATTCATTTAGATTCCATGCCGAAAACACCATATTGTCGTTCTGATCGAAAAGGGAAACGCCAACAGCAAAGTCTAAGTCGTCTGTCTGGTATTCGGCATTAAATTGGTATGTCTTCTTCGTCGGAATCGCTCCTTGTGATGGAATTGAGAGGTAGATAATTTTCACATAGGGCTCAAACTCCCTTCGACTTTGTCGATTTGGCGAAAGTTTTGGGTGTGAGTGATTTTACATAGGTCTCAAACCACGCTGCTAAAATGCATGTGATTAGGCCTCAAACCGCAAGAACGGCAGCTACATTACCGATCAGGGTTTGGAGGTATATGGTTTCACATAGGTCTCAAACCGGGATCTTTGGATTGATAGTGGGCGAGGTTTGGAGATATCGTATTTACATAGGTCTCAAACTCAGCAGAGGTCTGTAAGCCCGTCACCTTTTGGTTGGAGGTAGGTAGTTTTACACAGGCCTCAAACTGTGGGTAACACAGTCGGCAGGTTTCAAGGGAGTTAGAGGTTTTGATTCTACATAGGGCTCAAACAAGCGACAAGCTATTTTTGATGAACCTTCACCTCTAACGGTTTTCCCTTATAGAGGTGGTATCTTTGGCGGGTATTTTGTTTTACTCCGCTCACATATTTTCATGGAGACATTCATCGCCACAATAACAACGCATCGCAAGTGTACCTTTACTATGACGATTGATGATTTCAAATGCCGTATGCGTGGGCATCTCTATAATCCAGAATCCATTGCGGCAATAGCTCTTCGGCGGAAGATAACCGAATTCGAAGAGATCTTGTTTAATAGTCTCAACTTCAGCTTCGGAATCACACATGCTTAAAGGCCAAATGACCAGTGTGTTGCGGTTAGCGAAATTAGACTTTAGATATGAACGAAGCATATCGTCAATGGTTACATGTTCTAATTTCATAATAGCCCTTCTTTCTTTAAACGCAACATTTGCTTTGTAATTATTATACCATATTCCAGTGAAAAAGCAAACAATTGTTCGATGCCCGGACTTATGCAGTTTTTGCATTAGCGAAAGGGAAGTGAACTGTGATATACTACAAAATTTGCGTCAGAATCGCTAGTATGGCAGGGGACAAGTAGTTCGGAAAGAACCCCTTACTCTTGCCCGTATCGTGCCTCATACGCCGTCTACACGTCGCTGCAGCCTATTCCATTTTGCACTTAGCAGGGTTGACATTGGTATGGTATAATGCAGGGTTTGGGCACTTTTTTATTTGTCCGGAGCAAAAATAGTCCTCAAATAAGAAAGGGAAAAGAGGTGAGAAAAATGGTCTATCTCCCATATGTTCGTTTTGAGCAGGAAGAAGGAGAAGGTCGAAGCTGGCATGAAACAGAGTTCATGCCGGACTGTCTCTATTAGGTTGCGGATGCTTGATACTGCGCAGGTGGAATACCGGAAACTGAGTGAGGTTCATCTGCAGTGTCGTGTAGACGATAATCAGCCTGAGTGATTGGGCAAAAAGAAAACCTCTGCTCATATTGAGCAGAGGAGTGTAGAAGCCAAGGCCCATCAGCTTTTACGCCTAACAAAACCATAGTAACACCTCCGTGGAATCACTCCCACATATGTGGGGAAAATTGCTTTGTAATTATTATACCATATTCCAGCAAAAAGCAAATTTGTTCCATTTATCGGTGGGAGAAAATGCCAACCATTTCTCGGTATCGGTTGAACGCGGAACGCCAGAACGATGGGGTTTTAACGTGTCATTTGTATGGTTTTTAACGTGTGGAATACAAGCAGTGATATTGTAACGCTAAAAAGTCATCAAATGACACGATAAAAAGTGTCGGTAATGAAATCCTCATTACCGGCACTTTTTTATTTGTCCGGAGCAAAAATAGTCCTCAAATAAGAAAGGGAAAAG
>OLOZ01001624.1_pt1 | contig 14906 bp, 11 predicted proteins | sample 1673021 | NCBI WGS metagenome assembly OLOZ01 (sample SAMEA3136747, study PRJEB25190) | human gut metagenome | biome: human gut; feature: human-associated habitat; material: faeces | place: Austria | collected 2013
TTTCGTAGTATCTCTTCCGCACTCCGGACAGAATATGCTTACAGGGAAATACGCATCTCTCTCCCCTTCCTCAGCGTCCTGTGTACGAAAGCTGTCAAGAATATCAAAGATTTCTTTTCTCTTTTTGATGGCTTCGATAACATCTTCTTTATATTTGCCTGATGTGTACATATCAGTCTGATACCTGTAATCCATCTCTATACCGAACTTTTTAATGGAATCCATGAATTCCGCCTCAAAATACTTGGCATAATTGGCATGTTGCGTCTCAAAAGGATTAGGAACTGACGTATACGGAAGTCCTATATACTTCTCGAATTCATTGTCGGGATCAACAGCTTTGACATTAACCGGAACTTTTCTGAATCTGTCGTATTCATCCCATGAAAAAAGAAGGCGCGCTTTCTTGCCCTTTTTCACCAAAGCCTTCGCAACAAACAGACTCGTTGCGATATCTCTGAAATTTCCGATATGGATAGATCCCGACGGGCTGATTCCCGCCGCACAAACATACTCCTCTTTATCAGGATTCCTCTTGATGATCTTATCCGCTATTTTTTCCGCCCAATGCATCAAAACACCTCTTTCTGTAACTTGCTTCCGTTTATTTTATTATGTTTACTATTTCGTAATTGATAACTCCGTCAGGAACTTCCACTGCGATTTTTTCGCCTTTTTTGTGTCCTATGAGAGCGTGTCCCACTGATGACTCGTTTGATATCTTACCCTCAAAAGGATCGGCTTCCGTAGCTCCCACGATTGAGAACTGTTCCTCGGCTCCGCTGTCTAAATCTTTTACAACGACTTTAAGGCCTACGTTTACAACATCCCCTTTTACATCTTCATCCTGAACAATCTTGGCCTTTCTGATCATAGTTTCCAGTTTATGGATACGTTCCTCAAGCTCTGCCTGTTCATTCTTAGCCGAATCATATTCAGCATTCTCAGAAATATCTCCGTATGAGATAGCTTCCTTTATCCTCTCGGCAACCTCTGCCCTCTTAACGGATACAAGCTCCTCATGCTCGGCAACTATCTTATCATATCCCTCTTTGGTTAATAAAATCTCCTCGTTCATGTTCTCTGTCATGTTTGGTAAATCTCCTTTCGACCAATTGTCGTATCGAATTATTATACTTTAAAACCATACGCTTGTCAACGATTGCAGCCCTTTGAAATCATTGACAAGCGGCTTTCCTAATGGTATTGTAAAGGTGCTTATAGTAGTATATACAAGGAGGCGTCAATTATGAAAATAAGCGGAGTTATTTTTGATATGGACGGAACACTGCTGGATTCAACTGAAATGTGGCAGGGCGCCGCAGGAAGATACATAATGTCCCTGAGAAAAACACCTGCTTCCGATCTGGGAGCAAAAACCAAAGCCATGACACTTGATCAGCTCTGTAGTTATCTCAAATCAGAATATGCAATCGCTACGACAGAAGAAAAAATAGCCAAAGGATTCAACACCATTCTCCGTGAAGACTATCTGGCAAGTGTGGATATAAAAGAATATGTTCCTATCATTCTGGAAAGATTCAAACAAAAAGGGATAGCTATGTGTATAGCTACTTCCACAGACAAGAACATAGCCGGCGAAATATTGGCACGGCTTGGAATAAGAGACTACTTTTCTCATATAGTCACATGTGAAGAAGCCGGATCGGGAAAAGAAGACCCTGACGTATTCATCCGCGCACAGCAGGTCCTTGGTACTCCGAAAGAAGAAACCGTGGTCTTCGAAGACGGCGTACTGGCTGTGAGAGGTGCAAAGGAAGCAGGTTTTTATGTCATCGCCGTGGCCGATGAAAGCGAGAAGGAAAACAAAGAAGAAATAAAAAAACTTGCTGACAGATATATAGAAAGTTTTGAAGAACTTATGTAAAAAGATATAATGCCGGAAAACCAATGATAATCAGAGATCATAGTATTCCGGCATTATTTGCCTAATTATTTTTTAATAATATTATTCTGCTATATGTATACCTTTTCAATATTAGGCGAATTCGTCACATACACAAGATTCGCATAGCATGGTACAAGATCTATAACATCTCCTACCTTTATATCTCTATCAGCATCTTGCACATCTAAAATTGTATGATCGCTGGAAGCTCCAATGATACAGATTCCTTTATCTTTTACCGTCAGCTGCTCGGGGAAAGCATAATCAACTTTTCCCAAAGCTATAAGCGCTCTTTTTCTTATTCCTTTATCTTCATATTGCGGCTTATTGCCGAAAGCGTCAAACATTATATCTCCTACCGGGTATGTTGGCTTGTCCTTTACCTCTATAACTTCTGCTCTGATAGTAAAAATATCACGATTCATGAAATTCATATCATAACCCCACAAATCTTGGAGATCTTTAGCCAGCAATATACCTTCTCCCACTCTGAGCATATTTATCCTTGAAGGCAGATTTCCTTCTAATATTCTCGGAAGCGTACTTGTTGCTCCTCCTGAAATAAATTCCAGTTCCCTGCCAATCTCAGCCTCAACAGCTTCGGCGCACTCCACAAGTTCTTCTAACTTCTCAGGAGTGGCAGCCACAGAACCGTAGCAGCCCAAGTTAGTACCAACTCCCGCAAGTTTAAGGTTATGAAAATCATTTTCCACCATAAGCGCTGCCTGCACTAAATCATCTTTATCCCAAAATCCCTCTCGCAGATCCCCCAGGTCAGCCATGAGAATAACTTGATGTTCTTTATCCTGAAGACCTGCCTGAATATTGAGCTCTTTTAATACTTCAATCTCACTGTTGAGACTTATATCTGTTATTCTCACTACATCAGCAGCTTCACTGATCATCGGTATTCTTATCATCATAAAAGGTGTCTGAATGCCTGTTTTTCTAAGAGGCTCCAGCTGCTCAAGCCTTGATGAAGCAATAAACCTGCAGCCCGCCCTTGCAAACTGTTCCGCACACTCAGCAAGGCCCGTACACCCCTTGATAACACCGGCAACTTCTACGCCAAAATCACTGCACTTTATATTTATCCTGTCTATATTTTGTTTTAATTTCTCCAGATCGATAACCAGCTCCGGATACCGTCTCCGTCTGCCCATGATATCAATCCTCCTTTTTATTGTCTGCGGCAAACCTGATAAGCTTGTTGGAAGTATTCTTCACAAAATCAGTTTTTCTTATGATTACTTTCCTTATCTTTCTGAAAGCTGGAGAAGCTTCATTTATTTTATCAATTTCCTCCCATACAAGTTTCTTCACAGCTTCTGTATCGTAGTCCTCTCCTAAGATTTCATTCACGACCTCATCATCCAGCTTTATAGCCGCAACGATAACTGTATCCTGCGCATCTGCGCTGTCCTGCCCGAATACAAAAGACTCCTGAACGAATGATATATTAGACAGCAGATATTCTATCTCCTCAGGATATACATTTTTCCCGTTCTTAGTTATTATTACATTCTTCTTCCTTCCTGTTATAAACGCATATCCTTTGTCGTTCATATATCCGAGATCGCCTGTATGGAACCATCCGTCTTCATCTATTACCTCAGAAGTCTCCTCAGGCATCATGTAATAACCCAACATCACATTTTCTCCCCTCAGACATAATTCTCCTATACCTTCATCATTTATATCCACTACTTTCATTTCAAACCCAGGAAGAGGTTTTCCTATTGATGCCGGATCAGGAGCTGTATCAGGATTAAGCGCTCCCATGGGAGCACATTCGGTCAGCCCATACCCTTGCACCGCAGGTATTCCGAAGTCTCTCAGTCCATTGAGGACATCAGGATTGATGGCAGCTCCTCCGCAAATCATCATCCTCATTCTTCCTCCGAATACATCGGTAATCTGTTTGAAAAATATCTTTCCCAGATCCATGCCGATTTTCTTGGTTGCCGAGTTAAGCTTTATCACCTTCTTCAAAAGCTTTTCTTTCCCCTGCTTTCTTATATTTTTCCATATGGTTCTGTACAAGCTCTCAAATATGAGCGGAACACCTAAGAACATAGTTGGCTTTACTTCCTGAAGATTTTTAGTTATATATTTAAGTCCCTGACAGTAAGCTATAGATGCACCTTTGTAAAGAGGCATCAGAAATCCACACGTACATTCATATGTGTGATGCAGCGGAAGTACTGAGAAAAATATATCCCATGTATGAACAGCCAGAACTGTGGGAGCTGCCATAAGGTCTGCAGCAATATTCTTATGAGAAAGCATGACTCCTTTTGACGCACCTGTAGTTCCTGATGTAAAAAGAAGTATTCCCATCTCTTCATTATTTATCTCTGCGTCAAGAAACCTCCTGTCACCGGCTTGTATCATTTTTTTACCGGCTTCTTTCATTTCTGTCCACGAAAAAATTTCTTCTTGTTTCTCTTTCAGACTGAAATTAACAAGAATTTTTAGTTTTGTATCTCCCTCGGTCTTTATCTCCTCAAAAATTTCCTGATATTTATCAGAAAAAATCACACATTCCACGTCTGCCCTGATAACCAGATTCTTAAGCTCATCACTGCTGAGCTCCTTATCAAAGGGAACTACCGTACCGGTACCGCATACAGCCGCCAGATATGAGACAGACCATTGATAGGAATTCTCCCCTATTACAGCAATTCTCTTGCCTTTAAGGCCATTATCGATAAGAGCCGTTCCCAAACCATTGACGTCAGCCAACATTTCTCTGTAGGTGATTGTTTTATAAGGACTGTTGTTATTCGGCTTATACCTAAACGCCGGATTATCATTATACAGCTCCGCGCTGGTCTCTATCATATGTTTAATATCTGTGATGGGTCTGCTGTCCTTATATCTTACAGCAGGATCATCTATCTTTTCTATTCTTTCTATCAGACTGCCGGCCCATACCAATTCATTGCTTTTCCTCTCGCTGATCTGTCTGTTTTTTTCCATATTACCTCCTAATCTTCATCTTCACGTATAGCAGCGCCTGTTCTTCTGATCTTACGTGTAGATGTCTTTTCAAACTCTTCATTTCGAAGCTTGAATCTTTTTACTCTCTTATATGCAGGCATTTTATCGTTTATTTCTTCTATAGAGTTTTTTATAACGTCAGAAAGTGCTCCATCACTTAAAACTCCCATTTTTTCTTTAATATTTTCAAAGTTAGGGAAGATCTCTGCTTTTACTGCTATATCGCCATTCTTTTTATCCAGAGTCCCATATACTACAACCTCTTCGATAAACGGCTGCTCCAGAAGGAGATATTCAATCTCTTCAGGAAATATATTTTTACCGTTTTTCGTAACTATAACATTCTTCTTTCTGCCACATATGTACAAGAATCCTTCATCATCAAATCTGCCGTAGTCGCCGGTGTGTAGCCATCCGTCTTTAAGTACCTCCTCCGTAGCCTCAGGATCAGAGTAATATCCTATCATTACAGATGGCCCTTTGCATATGATCTCGCCCACTCCGTCAGCATCTTTGTTTATTATCTTAACTTCTGTACCCGGCATAGGCTTGCCTACAGAATCTGCTTTACTATAGCAGTCTCTGTTCACAGCTATTATGGGAGCATTTTCCGTCATGCCGTAACCCTGTATCATAGGAAGTCCCAAAGCCTCATAGTCTCTTATGACCTGCGGATTAATGGCGGCGCCTCCCGATATGAACAATTCCAGATTATTGCCCAAACTCATATGTATTTGAGAAAAAATTTTTCTCATAACTTTCTGATTGTTAAAAAGTCTCGTCTTTTGTGCCAGCATCATCATTTTTTTCATTTTACCGGCCGCTCCTGAGGCTTCCGCCTGTTTCCAGACCTTCTTATGCATTGTCTCGAAAACAGCAGGGACTCCCAGCATTACAGTAGCTTTACTTTCTTTCAGATTCTGCTGTATATATCTCAATCCTTCACATATAGCGATATACATTCCCTGATACAAACCTGTAAAAACATGACATGTAAGTTCGTATGTATGATGCATAGGCAATACAGAAAGGCCGCCTCCCGGTTCTCTTATCTTAACGTATTTAGACATATTATATACATTTGCGGAAAGATTCTTATGGGAAAGCATTACTCCCTTCGCCATTCCCGTAGTTCCCGACGTAAACAATAAAGAACACATGGCTTCTCTGTCTATCACTGCATCTATAAAATCTCTGCTACCACTCTCAAGCAGCAGATTTCCTTCGGCCAAAAGCTTTTCCCAGCTCATGATGTCATCCTCATCATTATCGGCATCTATATTTATTTTCATTGCCGCACTTATATCTTCCGATGAGTTAAGAGCATTCATAACCTTTTCTTTCATCTTTTTTGAAAAAACTATAGCTTCTGCGCCGGACCGCTTTATAAGATTGCCGATTTCTATCTCTGTCAGGTCTTTATCAAGCGGTACGATAACTCCCGTACCGTTTGTAACCGACAGATACGTCACTACCCATTTATAACTGTTTTCTCCTATGAGCGCTACTTTTTTCCCTTTTAAGCCCATATCAATAAATTTTGTTCCCAGCGCATTGATATCGTTTCTAAGCTGTATATATGAAATCGCACGGTACGGACCTCCCGGAACATCCTTTACAAGAAAAGCCGGCTTTTTGCCAAAGAGTTCAGCGCTGGAATATATCATATCCCGAAGGTCGTTTATATACCGCATTTTATATAATACGTCTTTATATTTTCTGCTGTTCAATTACCACATCTCCTTATTTCTGAGCCAGATACTCCTCTAATATTTCAGCTGCGTCCTGTACACAGCCGTCGCAGCTTCTGAGAATCTTTTTTGTCTCTATTCCTTTAAGCTCCTTGCATATGATTGACTGATTTTTTTCTTTGAATTTTTCGGTAAGAGCCTTCATAGCTTTATAACTGTCTTTCTTTGTCTTTGGGGCATCAAGAGCTCCGTCTGATTCCACCATGCCTACGACCGCAGCCATTGCTGAAACTGCTCCGCAGGTCCCCATACTACCCATTCCCAATCCAAAGGCTTCCATAACTTCAAAAACTTCTTTTTCATCTCGTCCGAGCTTATCGCAAAAGGCGCATGCAACAGCCTGCGCACAATTATACTTTTTCTTATGATTTGCAACCGCTTTTTCTGCTAATACTCCCATTTATTATTCCTTCTTTCCATATTTCTCAGCTAAGATTCTTCCTACATATACACCGCTTGCCGACGCCTGCGAAAGGGAATGGGTCACTCCGGATCCATCACCTAATGCATAAAGTCCCGGCACAGCAGTCTGCAGATTCTCATCCACATCTATCTTTGAGTTATAGAATTTTACCTCTACACCGTAAAGCAAAGTATCTTCATTAGCCGTTCCCGGCGCAATCTTATCAAGAGCATATATCATCTCGATTATATTATCAAGCTGTCTCTTTGGTATCACCAAACTGAGATCTCCCGGAGTAGCCTGAAGAGTAGGTCTTGTAAAACATTTTTCCATTCTTCTGGCGCTGCTTCTCCTTCCTTTAACAAGGTCTCCGAATCTCTGCAGAAGGACTCCGCCTCCCAGCATATTGGAAAGCCTCGCTATGGATTCACCGTACTCATTGCTGTCTTTAAACGGCTCCGTAAATTTATTTGATACAAGTAAAGCAAAATTTGTATTTTCTGTTCTGAGTTTCGGATCTGCATAGCTGTGTCCGTTTACAGTAACTATGCCGTTTGTATTCTCTGCAACTACCTCCCCATATGGATTCATACAGAAGGTCCTTACCATATCATTATATTTATCTGTCTTATATACTATTTTACTTTCATATACATCATCTGTTATATGTTTGAAGATTTCTGCGGGAAGCTCCACTCTCACGCCTATATCTACCCTATTTTTCTTTTGTTTTATACCAAGCTGGTCACATATTTGAGAGCTCCATTTAGATCCTGATCTTCCCGTAGCCATTACCAGATCTTTGCATCTGTACTTCTCACCTTTATCTGTGGTAAGTACAAAAAAGCCGTCGTCTCCAACCTCTACATCTTCTATGATAGTATAAAATTGAGTCTCTATTCTTTCACTGCAGTAATCAAAAATCTTTCCCAATATCCTTACATTCCTGTCAGTACCCAGATGCCTCACTTTAGCCTCCAGCAGGTGAAGATTATTTCTTAGCGCAGTAGTCTTAAGCTCAGAACTTGCCGTAGAATAAAGTTTGGCATCGGAGCCTCCCATGCTGCAGAGAACCTCATCCACGTATTCCATCAGTTCCAAAGCTTTATCCACGCCCACATAATTATGAAGATCTCCTCCAAACTGGGTCGTTATATTATATTTTCCATCTGAAAGAGTGCCGGCTCCCCCATAGCCATTCATTATATGACATGGTGAACATTTCAGGCAATTCTTAGCTCCGGCCTTGATGGGACATTGACGCTTCTGCAGATATGCGCCTTTATCTATCATAAGTATCTTTGCATCAGTCTCCAGCCTCGCCAATTCATATGACATAAACACACCGCTGGCTCCCGCTCCGATTATTATAATATCGTAAGTTTTCATATATACCTCCGGTTAAATAACATAGATATTTTAATTTTATAATATTTCAGCCTAAATTACCATACCTTTTGTCCCTTATACATGAAAACCGACAGAGGTGATAGACTAAATCTCCCTCTGCCGGCTGTAAATAACAACATATTGTGATATCAGCTTAAACTTCTTCTACTGCCAATTTTTCAAATTCAGCAACGACTTTATTGAATTCGTCATCATCCTTGATATCTATAAGTTCGTATTCTTCATCTGATTCTCTATAACCGTAAATATATACATCCTCTGTTCCCAGTGGGTTCAGAGCTATATACTCTTTTCCCAACGCGTCAAAAACTCCCAGTATACCACACTCTGTAGCTTCTCCGTCATCAAATTCAAGAGTCATGATATCCTCTTCTTCATACCCATACAAATCTTTTTTATCTGACATCGCTTTCCTCCGTACTAAAAATAAATTTCTGTTTATTAGCATTACTATACCATTATGTTTACTTTTTATCAACAAAATATTCCTTTTGACTCTGTATCTCAGTCTATATAAAAACATTACAGCCTTTTTGGATAAATTGTATAGTCAGCGTCAACAATTCAAACTGTGAAAGTCTTATCTTAAAAACCATCAGATAATTTTATATAATTTACATCTTAATACATTAAAGACACATAATTAAATTTAACCACAGCTAAAACTTTTGCTATACCTCTTGACAATCCCTATAAAAATGACCGACAATAAGACTTATTATTAAAACACTTAAAATCTGTCGTTATGGAGGATCATATGAGTAAAAAGCCGCCTTTTGATTTTGAAAACAATCCAGATTTCTATCTTAACGAAGTCTACGGGATAATTGTCATCGATATGGAAGGCAAGATAAGATACCTGAACAGACAGTGCATGAAGCTGATCGGATACACAAATCCTACTTATGATCAGGCAAGAGAACTATTCGGCAAGCCTGTTATTGATGTTTTTCCTTATACCCATATGCTGGAAAACCTTGCGCCCGATATCACAAAACCTCAGATTGTTTTTTATAAATCTAATTATGGTATGGGAATCTCCATGAATGTGCCTCTTATCTATAACGGTGAAAAAATCGGACTTATGGAATACGATCTTGTCAACGAAGAAAAAGTTTTCATGGAGCTTACCGACGATTATAATGCCTTTCTTAATGATCAGCTCAAACAGCTGCAAAAAAAAATAATTAAACTGGAACAAAATAAATATACCATAAACAATATAATAGGTTTTTCAAAACCTATGAATACTCTCCGTCAATCCATAACCACCGTGGCAAAATCCAACTCCACAGTTTTGATATTGGGTGAAACGGGAACAGGCAAGGAACTTGTAGCTCACGCCATACACAACCTCAGCAACAGAAAATACAACCCTATGGCTAAGATAAACGCTTCTGCTTTTCCGGAGAATTTAGTTGAATCGGAACTCTTCGGATATAAAAAGGGATCTTTTACAGGAGCCAGCAAAGAAGGAAAAATCGGTAAGTTCGAGTACGCCAACCACGGTACTTTATTCATAGATGAAATACAACAGATGCCTATGAATATACAGCCCAAATTCTTAAGAGTACTCCAGGAACATGAAGTAGAGCCCATCGGAAGTCACGAGTCTGTACCTGTGGATGTAAGAGTTATCGTGGCGTCCAACCAAGATATCCTACAGATGGTGAAAGATAACAGATTCAGAGAAGACCTCTTCTACCGTCTTAATGTTATAAAAATAGAGATACCCCCTCTCCGTGAACACCTGGAAGATATAGACGAACTGGCGGATTATTATATCAATCAGCTGAACATGGAGCTGGGATTTAAAATAAATGGTATAGAACCGGCCGTTATAGACAGGCTAAAACAATATAACTGGCCCGGAAATATAAGAGAATTGAAAAATGTGCTGGAGCGGGCTATGAATTTCGCAACAGAAGATATCCTGACCTTAAATGATTTTAATTTCTTTACGCCATCAAAAGGACCGTCTCTGCCTGACTACAGCTCCAACGGCAATCTGATAGAAGAAACGAAAAGGAAAGCAGAAAAGGAGCTCATTGAACAAGTCCTAAGCCGCTTCAACTATAATAAAACCCATTCTGCCAACTTCCTTAACATCTCCAGACCTCTTCTTCATCAAAAAATGAAAAGACTTGGAATCCCGCTGAGCCCTTCAAAGGATAACAATCATGAAACTTAAAAAATATTAAATACGAGACTAAAAATAATCAGCCTAATATTTTCACATATATCGACTTAAAACTTTGTCAATGTTATACAGCATGAACTCTAAAAAAATCCGATCTGATTTTCAAGCCAAATATATTCAAAAACAGACTCCCATTTAAAAAGAATTACTGTATGCCGCAGCCTTTTCATCCTATCGCCCGTCGGTAGGAAAGTGATCAAATACAAATTCATAATAAAATACAACTGACAAAATAAGCGAACGTACATTATCTTTATCTCATTTCATCCATTCAAAAAAATTACCTCTGAATTCTGTCACCATCTTCAACGGTTCTGCCATAAATATACACTTGATTAATTATACATAACTCTTCTTTTTCAATCCATTCTTATCCTATCAACAACGCTGTCTTTACTCATTTTCCTAAACTGATATTTCGGTATTGCATATGCTATAACTGCCAGAACAGGTATCATCAGCACGCACGGTATCACCGTCAACTTCATTCTAAAGAAAAAGGCTGCGCCTACTGTATGCGACAGTATGTTTTCTGCGCCGAAAACAATGATTAAAACGGCAATTATAAATGAGCCCGCCAGATACAGAGCACCTTCCGCCACAAGCATCTTTGACAGCTGTCTCTTCGTCATTCCCACCACTTCCAAAAGCGCCAGCTCTTTTCTCCTGCTCAGCACCGATGTTGCAGTAGTATTGAAGAAGTTCATTATCCCGATAAACGCCAGTACGGCAACGAGGAATCCGCCAATCGTATAGAACTTGCTGATATATCTCTGAAAGCTTACCTTCATATCAAGGATTGAAAACACATTAATCATATCATTTTCCTTGAGGACAGTTTCATCTATGTACTCTTTAATCTGCTTATCCGCTCCCTCCTTTGAGTCTATGGCAGCATACATGGCACAGTCGTTTCCTGTCCGTGCGATATACTCATCCTCCGGCACCATTACTGTAATAAAAATCATGTCAGCATACGGATAATCAAGAGAATATGGCATCAGTGCCTCACCAAGCACCTGATAATCTTTCACATTGCCATTGCTGTACTTCATCTGAAACGATGAACCTTTATCGTAATATGAGAACGGCTCTTCCGCATTGCTGTCACCATAATCCACTATTATATATTCCCCTGACTTAAACCCATCCCATGATGCCGCATCTCCCCGCCATTCCAGCTTGTCAAATATGGATTCACTTATCCCCAGAAAATGAACGCTGACCTTATTTGAGGTCTTAGCCTCCTCCCATAATTCCTTTTCATAGTCAGACCAATGTTTCTCATATTTTTTCGCAAAACCTTCCCATGCTGCGAGAAGCTTCGGCTCCATATCATGTTTTTCATCGGAATAATAGACATACCCTGTTTTTTCACTTCCCGGGCAGTCATCAAGCAGCTCTCTGATTTCCGGTGTAATGCCGTTAAAGTTGGTATTATATATACTTCCCGTCATCTGATCCATCTGAAAATCCGAAGCCAGAAATGCCTTTTTATACATATTAAAATCATACCCCTGCACCAATATTACGATACAGTTTACGACCACCATGGAAAGAGCTACGGAAAGCATAACAATAATCCCTTTTTTCCAGTTTCGCAGCATATTCTGTACTGCCATCCCCCACCATGTGACGGAAGAATCTCTTTTCGTTTTTCTCCTTGCTTCATCTCCCTGAGCAAGACGAAGCGCTTCCACAGGCGATACCTTTTCCACTATCCTGCACGCCTGTAGGCTTGAAAGATACACAGTCAAAAGGGTAATAACCGCAGCGGCTATAAAAATCACCGGATTTGCTGATACTACAGTTTCTGCCGTCTTTCCTGCCTGAGCGCTGATTTCCGCATCTGCCGTAAGGAACGGTGCCATAAAAAATCCTGCTGCATATCCGAGAATAAGCCCTATGGGAATTCCTATGGCAGACAGACTCCACGCCTGCATTCTGACGATTTTCTTAAGCTGCTTCCCTGTTGTTCCCACATTTTTCAAAAGTCCGTATGCCCGTATATCTGTTTTTACGGAAATACTGAAAATATTGTAGATAATAAGATATCCTGCAAGTATTATAAACAGAATCATTATGATTACAGATGAAAATGACAAGGAGTCCTCTTCCATCAGATCATAGGCAGGGTTTGTCTGAAAGCCTGTGCCTGCCTGTGTAAATCCTGCATCTTTTGACAGCTCTTCCGTTTTCTTCTGTAAGTCCCACAAACTCTTGTACCATACACAGCAGTCCCTGCCGCCGTTGAGTATTCCGTTTTCAAGCTCCGCCTTTGTTACAGGGTATGCCTTCTCTGCTGCATATTCCTCCGACACCCATATCATCTGGCTCATAACAGCCTTGTCTCCCTGCCAGAAACCGCAGATGCGAAAAGTATCTGTCACCAGCTTCTTTGAAAGCGGGTCTGATTCCCATGTAAGAGTTATTTCCTGCCCTATTCGCGGCTCAACTCCCATAGCATTTAAAACTATTGTGCTTACGGCTATTTCATTTTTATTTTCAGGAAGTCTTCCCTCTGTAGGTGTGCAGTTAAAGCTTTCCGCTAGATTTTTATCTGCATATCTTACTTCAGAAGAGAATCCAAAACGCTCGTCCATAACTGCACCCAGGAATATTCCTGTACCGAATCTTTCTATATTATCATTTTTCTTTATGGCTTTCTCCGTCTGTAAAGCTTCTTCATAGGATAAATCCTGTGCTATTGCATGGGAAGAATCCATAAACTGCTTGATATCCGTAGCTCTCTTGGAAAGGATAAGTGATGCTGTTCCCATAAAGAGACTGGTAAACAAAAGTGCAGTAAGCATGATTGCAATAACGGCAATTATATTTCTGCTTTTATTCATTTTCATAAAGAGCTTTGTAAGAAGCCTGAGGGTCTGTCTGTTCTCTACCTTTACCATATTATCGCCCCTATCTTACGCTTCCGGAAATTATTTTTCCGTCTTCAATACGCATGATACGATCTGCCATCTGTGCGATTTCTTCATTATGTGTAATCATAACAATAGTCTGATGAAAGCTTTCACTTGTTATTTTAAGCAGCCCCAGTACATCCTGACTTGTCTTTGAATCCAGATTTCCGGTAGGCTCATCGGCTAATAAAATAGCTGGTTTAAAGGCCAATGCTCTCGCAATGGCTACCCTCTGCTGCTGTCCTCCCGACAAAGCATTTGGAAGATTTGCCATTTTCTTTCTAAGTCCCAGTATCTCGATTATCTCATCAATATATTTTTCATCAGGTCTTCTGCCGTCCAGCTTCACCGGAAGGACAATATTTTCCCATACATTGAGCATAGGTACCAGATTATACTGCTGAAAAACAAAACCGATATTTCTTCTCCTGAATATAGTAAGCTCTTCATCCGTCATGTGATTAAGCTCCTGCCCGTCCACAATTACCTGTCCCGATGTGGGGACATCCAGTCCGCCTATCATATGAAGCAGAGTTGATTTTCCACTTCCGGAGGTACCTACAATTGCCATGAATTCGCCTTTCTCCACTTCCAAATTCACACCGTCAAGAGCCCGAACTTCTGCTTCGCCCTGCCCGTAAATTTTTCTTAAATCTACTGTTTTCAAGATTTCCATGTCTGCCTCCTAAATAATAACAAAGTCTGTATCACTTTTTACAATACAGACTTTACCATTAAAATGTTTCCATCCAGTTTCTCAAATATCACAGTTTTGATACTTTTGGTTATCTTGGCAAAAACACAGAAAATACCGAACCTTCCCCCGGTTTTGATACTACCTTGATATAACCCTTCTGAACTCTTATTATCTCTCTTGCAAGGTAAAGTCCTATTCCGACGCCTTCCTGATCCATCACAGTAAAGCTGCGGTAAAATCTCGTGAATATTTTAGGGATTTCCTCTTCTTCTATACCTATTCCAGTGTCTTTAATATCAATACGCAAGAAAAATGAATACTCCTGCACCGTGATATCAACTGTTCCTCCCTTCGGTGTGTACTTTATTGCATTGTCCACAATGTTTCCCACTGCCTCGGCAGTCCATTTCAAATCATACATAGCCTCAAAATTCGTATCGGATACACTAATATCAATTTTCTTTTCCTTTGACTTCTCTATGTACTGGCTCTTTACCTGTTTCAGCAAATCCGATATTTTTATCATCTTAGGGCATACGGAAATAATACCGCTTTCCAGTCTCGACAGATTCACAAGTGAATCAATTAGAAATTCCAGCTTTTCCGTCTGCT
>OLOZ01001627.1_pt1 | contig 14887 bp, 16 predicted proteins | sample 1673021 | NCBI WGS metagenome assembly OLOZ01 (sample SAMEA3136747, study PRJEB25190) | human gut metagenome | biome: human gut; feature: human-associated habitat; material: faeces | place: Austria | collected 2013
AGCTGCTCCGCCTGCTGCGCGTCCGCGAGCGTAATGCCGTCCGCCCCCGCACCGGAGACGAGCAGCTCGACCGCGCCGAGCGCCTTTCGCACGTCGCCGCCGACCGCCTGCGCGATGTAATCCGCCACACCGTCCTCGACCGGCTTCGCTTCCTCGCCCATCGCAAGTTTCAACGCACGTTCCACTGCCCGGCGCATATCGGCAGCCTCGACCGGCTTGAACTCGAATACCGTGCAGCGGCTTAAAATCGCGTTGTAGATGTAAAAATACGGGTTTTCCGTCGTGGATGCGATGAGCGTGATCTTACCGGTTTCGATGAACTCCAGCAGGCTCTGCTGCTGCTTTTTGTTGAAATACTGGATCTCATCAAGGTACACGAGCGCACCGTTCGGCGCAAGGAAGGTGTCCAGCTCGTCAATGATCGCCTTGATGTCGGCAATGCCCGCCGTGGTGGCGTTCAGGTGGTACAGCTTGCGGTCGGTCTGCTGCGCGATGATGGACGCGACCGTGGTCTTGCCCACGCCGGACGGCCCGTAAAATATCAGGTTCGGGATGCTGCCGCTTTCAATGACGCGGCGCAAAAGGCCGTTTTCGCCCAGTAAATGCCGCTGACCGACCACATCGTCCAAAGTCTTCGGACGGATTTTGTCTGCTAAAGGTTGGTACATAATTTAACCCTTCATTAGTCGTTTAATGTCTATCAGAGTGGAGAGTGAGGAGTGAAGAGTGAAGATTTACTCACCGAGAACACGGAACCCGCCGTATCTCACGTTCTCTCCACTCTTCAATCTCCACTCTCCACTCTATTATAAGGATTATACCACATCTCACAGTTATCGACAAACCCCTCTTGACTTTATCGCTTTATTATGATAAACTATCCCCATCAAAGAAAACGAACACAGGAGGTCTTCCCATGGACAAGCCTTTTCTCGATAAGCTGCGCAAGATCGACCCGTATGTGCCGGGCGAGCAGCCGAAAACCGCCGATATCATCAAGCTGAACGCCAACGAGAACCCGTACCCGCCCGCGCCGTCCGTGACCGAGGTTCTGCGCACATTTGACGCCGCAAAACTCGCAATTTACCCGGATGCGAACGCGAAAGCACTCAAAACCGCTATCGCAGAGCGATTTGACCTGCAGCCGTCGCAGGTATTCCTCGGCAACGGCTCGGATGATGTGCTTGCGCTGGCGTTCCAGTCGTTCTTCTGCTCGGACAAGCCTATTCTCTATCCGGACATCACCTACTCGTTCTATCCGGTGTGGTGCGATCTGTTCCGCATTCCGTACGAAAACATGCCGCTCGACGAGGATTTCTGCGTCAATGTGCGTGATTACGACAAGCCGAACGGCGGTATCGTCCTGCCGAACCCGAACGCGCCGACCGGACGCGGCGTAACGCTCGAGTTCCTCGAGGACCTGCTGCAGCACAATCAGGACTGCGTTGTCATCATCGACGAGGCGTATGTGGACTTCGGCGCACAGAGCGCGGTTCCGCTGCTGGATAAATACGAAAACCTGCTCATCGTGCAGACGACCAGCAAGTCGCGCTCGCTCGCGGGCATGCGCATCGGCTATGCGCTCGGCTCGGAGACGCTGATTTCCACGCTCGAAGCGGTTAAAAACTCGTACAACTCATACACGATGGACGCCATCGCACTCGCTGTCGGTGAGGCATCCATCCGCGACGAGGACTATTTCCAGCAGACCTGCCGCAAGGTCAGCACCACCCGCGACCGCTCGGCGGAGGCGCTGCGGGCGCTTGGTTTTACCGTGCTGCCGTCGCTGACAAACTTCCTGTTTGTCACCCATCCGAACAAGAAAGCGCCGGATATCTTCGCCGCCCTGCGCGAAAAGGGTATCTTTATCCGCTATTTCAAGCTGCCGCGCATTGATAATTACCTGCGTATCACCGTCGGCACGGATGAGCAGATGGATAAGCTGATTGCAGCATTGAAAGAAATCCTCTAAATAATTGAGAATTGAAAATGGAGAATGGAGAATGAACCTTAGATGGAGCATTCTCCATTTTTTCATTTATATTGTGCAAATTTGTTGGAATTTGGACACGCATTGCGCGTCCTTTGTTTACGGTATGCACCGGCTTTCATACCAACCTGCACTATCCATTCATTTTCCATTTTCCATTCTCAATTTTCCATTATTAAACTTCCGGTGCATTTTCGCAATAAAGAATCCATCCGTATTGTGAACGGGCGGCAGCAGCGTCACCATACCGTCTGCCCTCTCTCCGCAGACCGGATGCGTCCACGAAACCGCTTCAAACTCCGGGTTTTCGGTGAGAAACGCGCGGACAACGTCCTCGTTTTCCCGCTGCAGGATGGTACAGGTCGAGTAGACGAGCGTGCCGCCCTTCTTTACATACTGTGCACAGTTTGCAAGGATTTTCGCCTGAATCTCCGGCAAAGTCCGGATTTCGTCCGGATTCTTGAACCGGATTTCGGGTTTCTTGCGGATAATGCCCAGTCCCGAGCAGGGCACGTCGCACAGCACAACGTCCGCGCTGTCCTTCCACTCCTCGCGGCAGACCGATGCGTCCTGCAGCTCGGTGCGGATATTCGGCAGTCCGAGGCGGGCTGCGCCGTCGCGGATGCGCTTCAGCTTGTGCTCGTAAATATCGCACGAGGTGACGCTGCCCTTGCCCTGCATTTTTTCAGCCATGGCAAAGCTCTTGCCGCCGGGCGCCGCGCAGCAGTCGAGCACGGTGCTGCCCGGTTTCGGGTCAGCGACCGCCGCCGCGAGTGCGCTTGCCGCGTCCTGCACGGTCACGCGGCCCTCGATAAACGCCGGAAGCGCGGCTGCGTCTCCGCCGCTGCACAGCAGGATTTCCGGGAATGCCTCGTGCGGCTGCACGGTCAGTCCGGCGGCCTCCAGCTCTGCCTGAGCCTCGGCAGGCGTGCATTTCATCGTGTTCACGCGCACCGAAATCGGCGCGTCCGCGTTATCCGCCTGACAGATTTTCTGCGTCAGCTTCTGGCCGTACTGCTCGGAAAGCAGGCGCACGAGCCACTCCGGGTGGCTGTACTGCAGCGCGTAGTAGCTTTCCTTGTCCGGGCAGTTCAGGCGCGGCAAAGAACCGTTTTGAGCCGCATTTGCGGCATTTCTCAGCACCGCATTGGCAAAGGCGACCGTGCGGTCATTTGCGTGGCCGTAGTGCTTGACCAGCGCGACCGTCTCGGCGACAGCGGCATGCGCCGGTATCTTGTCCATCAGGATGAGCTGGTAAAGGCCCATCCGCAGGCACGCCAGCACACGCGGCGCGATCTTTTTCAGCCGCACGCTCGAGAAGTGCCGCAGGTACCAGTCCAGTAAAATTTGGTTCTGCACCGTGCCGTAGGTCAGCCGCGAGGCCAGCGCCGCATCGCGGCTGTCCAGTCCCGCGCGGGATAAATAGTGGTGCAGCGCACCGTCCGACCAGGCGTCCTCCTCTGCCATGGAAAACAGCGAGAATGCCGCCACCTCACGCGGTGTTTTGGGGCGTTTATCTATCATTGCGATCTCTTCCTCCAAAAATCAGCACCAGACGCAGCAGCTGTGCCAGCGAAGTCGCCAGCGCGGCAACATAGGTCAGCGCTGCCGCTGTGAGCGTCTTTTTCGCCATCGGGTACTCGTCTGCAGTCAGCAGGCCGTTCTGCTGAATGGTCTGCAGGGCGCGGCGGGATGCGTCCAGCTCCACCGGCAGGGTCACCAGCTGGAACAGCGTGGACAGACCGAACGCCGCAATGCCGATCGTGACGAGCGTGCTCGTGTTAAGGATCAGGCCGAGGATCAGCAGCGGCATCGCCGCCATCGAGCCGAACTGCGTCAGCGGGATGATCGCCGCGCGCAGCTTGATCGGCGCATAGCCGATGGCGTACTGCACCGCATGCCCTGCCTCGTGCGCGGCAACGCCGATGGACGCCACCGACGTGGACGAGTACACCGCACTCGACAGCCGAATGACGTTGCTTCTCGGGTCAAAATGGTCGGTCAGCTTGCCGGAAACGTACTCGATCCGCACACCGGAAACGCCGTTGTACCGCAGGACAGCCTCCGCCGCCTGTGCGCCGGTCAGTCCCCGCAGATTTTGCACCCGCGAGTAGCGGTTAAACGTGCTGTTTACCTTGTTCTGCGCCCAGAATGCAAATAAAACGCACGGCAGAACCAGTACGATGTAGTACATGTCAATGCCGTAATATCCATAGTAAGGCATTAAAAACCCTCCAATTCAGAGTGGAGATTGGAGAGTGCAGAGTGAAGATTACGTTCTCTTCACTCTACACTCTTCACTCTCTTTATTACTCTCCCAGCTTCACGCCAACTTCCAGACTGTGTCCTCTGAGAAAGTCCGTCGCTTTCATGCGCTTGCCGCCGACGAGCTGGATTTCCGTGAGCCGCAGGGCACCCTCTCCGCACGCCACGGTCAGCCCCTTTTTCGGGTCGGCTTCGAGCACCGTGCCCGGCTCGCCATTGCCGGCTGCCTTTTCGGCGGCAAACACCTTCAGGCGCTCGCCCGCAAGGCTGGTCAGCGCGATGGGCCACGGATTCAGGCCTCGGATCAGGCAGTCGATTTCATGTGCGGACTTGCTCCATCTGCTTATCCAGCATGTGGGCGTAGCAGCTCTGCGCATCGTCCTGCGGGCGCGGCGTGATCTCATCTAATTTGACGAGCGTTTGGGTCAAAAGTTCTGCACCGGACTGTGCCAGACGGTCAAAAAGTTCGCCTGCGGTCTCCTTCTCACCGACCTTGGTCTCATAGGTGAGCAGCATATCGCCGGTGTCCAGACCCTCCGCCATCTGCATGGTGGTAACGCCTGCCATTTCATCGCCCGCGATGACCGCCCACTGGATCGGAGCGGCGCCGCGCCAGCGCGGCAGCAGCGAACCGTGCACGTTGATGCAGCCGTGCGGCGGGATATCGAGCACCGCCTTGGGCAGCAGCTTGCCGTATGCCACTACGATGATAACCTCGGGTGCCAGCTCGCGCAGACGCGCCTGCTCGTCCTCATTTTTGAGGGTATTCGGCTGGAAAACCGGAATATCATGCTCGAGTGCGAGCGTTTTCACCGGCGGTGCAGTGAGAATCTGCTTGCGGCCCTGCGGCTTATCCGGCTGGGTGTACACGGCGCAGACGTCATGTCCGGCGTCGATGAGCGCCTGCAGGCTCGGCACGGCGAAGTCCGGCGTGCCCATGAATACGATACGCATTATTCCTCGTCACCACCCTGCATTGCCTCCGGGTCGATATACTCCTCAACCTTCTCGGTGAACAGATGGCCGTCCAGATGCTCGGTCTCGTGGCAGAAGCACTGCGCTACAATGCCCTCGCCTTCGCGCTCGAACCAGTTGCCAAAACGGTCCTGTGCGCGAATCTTCGCCCAGGTCGGACGGGTCACATAGCCGTAAACGCCCGGCACAGACAGGCAGCCCTCGACAACGCGCTCGGAGCCTTTCTGCTCGATAACTTCCGGGTTTACCAGCTCGACCATCTCCTCCGGCTCCTTGTTCACATCCAGCAGCACAACAACGCGGCGCAGGATTCCCACCTGCGGTGCTGCCAGACCAACGCCGCCGGAGTTCTCGAGCGTCTCACGCATATCGTCGATCAGCGTATGCAGACGGTCGTCAAACTTCTCTACCTTGCGGCTGTGCTTGAGCAGCTGCTCGTCGCCCTCGGTCAAAATCTTTCTCAGTGCCATTGTTTTATTCCTCCACTTGATTCAGCTTATCCATGTATTTTTGTAAACATTCCTGTATATTTTTCTCATCGAGCGCCGGAAACGGCGTCACCGGCTGCGGTTTTCCGCTGCCGATATGCTTTTCCAGCCATGCCACATCGTGCCAGCCGTCAAACTTCCAGCCGGAGTCGTGCCACACGCCTGCGTCCTCGAAACCGAGTTTTCTCTGCATGCGGATGCTCTTTTCGTTCGGCAGGGTCACGCAGCTGTACAGGTGGCGCAGCCCCTGCAGCTCGAGCAGGTCGATCAGGCACGCCAGCACGGTCGTGCCCACACCATGTCCGTGGGTACCCTGTGCCAGATAGATGGACAGCTCCGCATCCCAGTCGTAGGCCGCGCGTTCGCGGATGCGGTGCGCGTAGGCGTAACCCATGATAGCGCCGTCCTGCTCGCAGACGAGATACGGAAACGCAGCCGCCGTTTCGCGGATACGGTCCGCAAATGCTTCAGCCGTCGGCACATCATATTCAAACGTGATGGTTGTATTCGTTATGTAAGGCTCGTAAATCTTCAAAAGCGATTCTGCATCGTTTTCTGTTGCCTTGCGAATTACAAATTTGCTCATTGAATTAACCTTCTTTGCCGGTGTCTCAATTACTGCTACATTTCATTATTGGAATCCGCGAACACGGTAACGCCCCGGTTTTTACCATCCTGCATAAACTCCCGCAGCACGCCCGAGATGAGCCTGCGCCATCTTGCACAATCCTTTGCACGGATGGTAAGGTGGTAGCGATACCGTCCCATCACCTTGACCATCTGCGCCGCGGCGGGGCCGAGCACGGGGGCTTTCACATCGGCAAACTGCCCTTCCATCAGGCTCTGCAGGCGCGTTTTGAGCGCGAGCAGACTGCTGAGCACCTGCTGCTCCAGTTCACCGACGGCGGTTATCATGGTGATGTCGCACACGGGCGGGCACCGAAGCGCTTCGCGCGTCTGCATTTCGCTCTCGTAGAATGCCTCGTAGTCCTGCCGCGCGGCGGTCAGGATGACCGGATGCAGCGGGCTGTACGTCTGGATCACGGCGCGTCCGGTGTCAAATCGCCGTCCGGCGCGGCCGACCACCTGCGTGATGAGCGAAAACGTGCGCTCATGTGCGCGGTAGTCCTGCGCGTACAGGCTCTGGTCCGCGTCTAGCACGCCGACCAGCGTGACGTTCTCAAAATCCAGTCCCTTGGTCACCATCTGGGTGCCGATAAGGATATCGGCTTCGCCTTTGCCGAATTTATTCAGCAGGCGTTCGTGTGCGCCCTTGGCAGTCATGGTGTCCGCGTCCATGCGGAGCACCCGTGCGGACGGGAACCGCTCATGCAGCTCCTCCTCCAACTTCTGCGTGCCGGGCGTTTCGGTGAACAGGCTCGTGCTGCCGCACTGCGGGCACTTGCCGGTTATCTTGATGGAAGCGCCGCAGTAGTGGCACATCGCGCGGCCGGACACCGAATGGTAGGTCATAGTGGTCGAGCAGGACGGGCACTCGGGCACCCAGCCGCACACGCCGCAGCCGATCACGCGGCTGTTGCCGCGCCGGTTGAGGAACAGGATGGCCTGCTTTCCCTTTTCGAGCGTGCCGATCAGTTCGCGTTCCAAATCCGGCCCGATGATGCCGCTCCGTCCCTCACGGGCCAGTCCGCGCATATCCGAGATGATGACCTCGGGCAGTCCGGCACCGAGAAACCGCTCTGTGAGCGCGAAAACCGGGTATTTTCCCTGTTTTGCGCCGTAATACGTCTCGACCGACGGCGTTGCCGAGCCGAGCACGAGCAGCGCGTTCGTCTGCGCCGCGCGGTACTTTGCCACATCCCGCGCATGGTAGCGCGGCGACTGCTCCGAGCGATACGCCGCGTCCTGCTCCTCGTCGATGATGATAACGCCGAGGTTCTTCGCGGGCGCGAACACCGCCGAGCGTGTGCCGATGACCACCCTTGCTCTGCCGGTTTTTATCTTCTTGAAGCTGTCGTACCGCTCACCGGCGGACAGCGCCGAGTGCAGAACCGCGACTTCTTCGCCAAATCGAGCCGCAAACTGCCGCAGAAGCTGCGGTGTCAGTCCAATTTCGGGCACGAGCACAATGGCGCTCTTTCCCTGCTCCAGCGCGTGCGCGATGAGCTGGAGATACACCTGCGTCTTGCCGCTGCCGGTCACGCCGAACAGCAGCGCCGCACGAGGCGCGTTTTCGTCCATGAGCGCCGCCATGCCGTCATACGCCTGCTGCTGCGCCGCCGAAAGCACCGGGGCCGCGGCGCGCGGCACCTCGGAAAAGTCCGGTGCGCGCAGCACTTCCTCGTATTCCGCGCGGAGGATGCCCTTTTTCGTCATGTCGCGCAGCGCGGCGTCGCTCACGCCGGTCATGTAGACGATTTCCTTCTGGCTCATCGCACCGCCGTCCGACAGCAGCGACACCACGTCCATCCGCGCCGGACTGCGGCGGCTGATGTGCGACATGGCTTCACTTGCTTCCATATCCAAACGGAGCATTTTTTCGGTCTTATCACCGGTTTTCTGCGCCGTATTGCTGTGATAAACGAGTATCCCCTCGCCTGCCAGCGCGTCCAGCGTCTGTCCCGCGCCTTTGCCGAGCCGATCGCGTATCTCGCTCACCGAGAGCGTCTGTCCCGGCTGCTCAAACAGCGCCAGCACCTGACCGTCTTCGCCGTCCCGCTCCCGCAGAGCCGCCAAATCCGCGTCCGGCGCGAGCGTGTACGTCTCGTTTCGCTTGAACCACAAGCCGGCGGGCAGCATGGCGTGTACGCAGTCGAAGTAGGTGCAGTACAATCTCTCCCGCATCCACGCCGCAAGTCTCAGCTGCTCAGCGGTCAGAATCGGCGTTTCGTCCAGCACCTCCACGATGGGCTTGAGTTTGAACTCGCCCGCATCCTCGCGGAAGGCGAGCACCACCGCTTCCGCCCGTTTATTGCCAAAGCCGAACGGCACGAGAACACGGGTGCCGATCTGCACCTGTTCCCGCAGCTCGTCCGGCACACGGTAAGAATATAGCTTGTCGATGGCATAGGTTGCCGCATCCACGGCGGCCGCACAGATTTTTTCCGCCATAGAATCACAACCTTTCGCTTCTTCTTTTATCGTCGCTTGCAGTTTATCGTAGGGCGCGACAAGGTGAATTGCGGCAAAGCCGCAAGAGAAGGTGCCCTGGGGTACGACTCGGCGCGCCGCTGTCAATCGGTGCATACCGTTCCATACGGCGTGCCGGGGTCGTCACGCCCTACGGCATTGTTTTCATCGGTTACGGATAAACAGAAACCATGACGTTAATTTTCCATTCTCCATTTTCAATTCTCAATTACTCATCGCGAGAAGTCTATCGAGAATCAGGTCAGCAAGTGCTTCCTTGCTCATCATCGGCGGGGTTTCCCGATGGCCGTCCTTGAAGAGCAGCGTTGCCACATTGGTATCCGTGCCGAAGCCCGCACCCTTATCGCGCAGCGAATTCGCTACAAGCATATCGCAGTTCTTGCGGCGCAGCTTGCTCTCGGCGTTATCGAGAAGGTTCTGCGTCTCCATCGCAAAGCCGCACAGCAGCTGTCCCGGCTTTTTGTCCTTGCCGAGCGCGGCGAGGATATCCGGATTGCGGGTCAGCTCGATATTCATCTCGCCGTCACCCTTTTTGAGCTTTTCATCCGCAGTCTGCGCCGGACGGTAATCACCGACGGCGGCAGCCTTGATGATGAAATCCTGCTCGGGTGCGCGGCTCGTCACCGCGTCGTACATATCCCGCGCGGAAACAATATCCACGCGCGTGACACCGTGCGGCGTATCGAGCGCGGTCGGTCCGGAAACGAGCGTTGCGTCAGCGCCGCGCATGGCCGCGCGGGCCGCAATCGCGTAACCCATTTTGCCAGTGGAGTGGTTGGACAGGAACCGAACCGGATCCATGGCCTCCTGTGTCGGGCCGGCGGTAACAAGAACGTGCCTGCCTGCCAGATCCTGCTCGGTCAGCGCCTTTTCAATGCCCCAGAGGAGCGTGGGCGTGTCCGGCAGCTTGCCGCGTCCGCTGTCGCCGCAGGCGAGGTGGCCTGCGTCCGGCTCGATGATGTGGAAGCCGCGCTTTCTCAGCGCAGCGAGGTTCTCCTGCGTCACCGGATTGTCATACATACCGGTGTTCATGGCGGGAGCGACAACGACCGGTGCCTTGGTGGCAAGCAGCGTGGTCGTCACCATGTCGTCCGCGATGCCGTGCGCCGCCTTGGCGATGACGTTGGCTGTCGCCGGTGCGATAACGAACACGTCAGCCGCCTTCGCGAGCGAAATGTGCTCCACCTCCCACGGAAAGCTGCGGTCGAACGTATCCACGACCGCGCGGTTGCCGGACAGTGTTTCAAACGTCATCGGCGCGATAAACTGGGTCGCGGACTCGGTCATCAGCACATGGACAGTCGCGCCGTTCTGGTGCAGCTTGCTGGTGAGATCGGCAGCTTTATAGGCCGCAATGCCGCCCGTCACGCACAGAACGACCGTTTTCCCTGCAAAACGCATGGCTTAGAGGTCCTCCTCCGGAATGTCACCGTCGCTCAGAGAGCCGTCGTCAAACTCGTTCAGGCGGCGCACCTCGTCCGCATTCTCATCCTTGTCCTCGTCAGCCTCGGAGTCGGTGTGCTCCTCGTCCTCATCCAGATCAAGGGTGTCGTCCACGTCAACCATAGCGGCTGCAATGGCATTGTTCTGCGGAATGGCAGTCTCCACACGCGGACCCGGACGGTAAACGATCTTGCCGGCTGCGATCTCATCGAGCGCCAGCTTAACAGCCTTGTCCGGCAGCGGCTCGCCCTTTTCCTCTGCCTCATCGGCAATATCGCGGGCACGCTGCGCTGCCAGGTTTACCAGCAGATAGCGGTTGCCTACTCGTTTCATCAGTTCCTGCATAGAAGGGTTCAGCATAGTAATCAGTTCTCCTTATTTACCAGATATAGTTTTATTTTATGAAAGTTTCTGTTTATATGATGTCGCTTATCGACGCTTGGCGAGAATGCCGTGCAATTCTTCAACCGCACGCTCCACCGTGTCGTTTACGACGACGTAATCGAATTTATCCTGCTGGGCAAGCTCGCCCTTCGCCGTTTCCAGACGCTTCTGCACCTTGGCTTCGTCCTCGGTGCCGCGTCCGCGCAGACGGTTCGCGAGTTCCTCGAACGACGGCGGCGCAATGAACACCATCACTGCATCCGGACGCTTTTCATGCACCTGCATCGCGCCCTGCACCTCGATCTCGAGGATAACATCATAGCCGGCCTCCAGCTTTTCGTTCACCGGAGCCTCCAGCGTGCCGTAGTAGTTATCAACGTACTTCGCGTGCTCGAGGAACGCATTGGCGGCGATCTTCGCCTCAAAGTCCTCTTTCGTGAGGAAATAATACTGTACGCCGTCCTTTTCGCCCGGACGCGGCGCACGGGTCGTCGCAGAGATCGAGAAGAACAGCTTCTCGTCCTCGCTCAGCAGCCTGGACAGCACTGTGCCCTTGCCTGCACCGGACGGTCCGGTGAATACATACAACGTTCCCTTACGCATCTTCTGGTTCTCCTTCCTCGGTCTCGCCCGCAAAACGAGCCGCAACGGTCTCCGGCTGCAGAGCACTGAGCACCACATGGTCGCTGTCCATGATGAGCACGGCGCGGGTGCGTCTGCCGTAGGTGCCGTCCACGACCATGCCGCGGTCGCGGGCCTCCTGCACGGTGCGCTTGACCGGTGCGGATTCCGGGCTGACAATGGCGATCAGCCGCGACGAAGCGACCATATTGCCAAATCCGATATTGATGAGCTTCATCGCTGACCTCACTCCTCGATATACTGTAAATTACTCGATATTCTGAATCTGTTCGCGGATTTTTTCAATTTCGCTCTTGATATTGACCACGATCTGCGCCATGGACACATCGTTTGCCTTGGAGCCGATGGTATTGGTCTCGCGGTTCATTTCCTGCACAAGGAAATCCAGCTTGCGGCCGACCGGCTTGACCTCCTTCAGCATGCCGTCCAGCTGCTGCAGATGGCTGCGCAGACGCACGGTCTCCTCGTCCACGGCGGTCTTGTCCGCGTAGATGGCCGCCTCGGTGACGATGCGGGTCTCATCGATGGACGTATCCGCCAGCACCTCCTTCATGCGGGCAAGCAGCTTCTCGCGGTACTCGCGCACGCGCTCCGGCGAGCGAACCTCCACCTCACCGACCATGCGCTCGATCTCGGACGCGCGGTTTCGCACATCCTCCGCCAGCTTTGCACCCTCGCGGGTACGCATTTCGTCGAAATTGTCGCAGGCTTCGCCAAAGACGGACAGCACATCGCGGGTCATCTCGTCCGCGTCCTGCTCGATGCGCTCGGAGCCGAGCACGTCCGGCAGCTTCGCCAGACTCATCACGCTCACGTCGTCGCGCAGACCGTACCTGTCGGCCAGCTCATGCAGCGCCGCCAGATAGTGCTCCGCGACCGCATGGTTCACCGTAACCGCAATGTCGCCGCCCTCCTGCGTCTCCACGCCGATGTAAACCTCAACCTTGCCGCGTGCAATGCGCGCCGCGGCAGCCTTTTTCACGGCATCATCCAGAAAGCCGTACTGACGCGGAGCCTTTACCGTGCAGTCCAGATAGCGGTGGTTGACCGCACGCAGTTCTGCTGTGATGGTTCTGCCGTGCAGCTCCTGCTTGGCACGTCCGTAGCCGGTCATACTCTTCATAGATATCTCTTTCCCTTCTTATTCGGGCGGCAGGGTGCGGCGCAGCAGCGCGATCACCTTTGACAACCCGATATCATATACAATAAAGCCGATATTTGCCGCGATCCACAGTCCGGCAAGCCGGAAAATACCCGGCATCTGCACCTGCGGAAACAGACCGCAGCTTACCAGAACGGCCGCGAGCACCAGCACAATGTTAAAATACGCCAGCTTGCCGCTCAGCTGCGTGAAAACCGGCAGACGGCACTCGATCAGATATTTCACGATCGGGTACAGGCCGAACAGCAGCACATAGGCCGCCGCGATCAGCTTGCGCGGTGTCAGCAGCAGTCCCAGTACCGAGGTGACGAGGTACAGCAGCACCGCCGTTTTCACGTTCGCGCGGCGCAGCAGCGGTATCGCTGAGGCCGCACCTGCTATCAGGCAGGCCGCCGGTCCGATCTGCGGCATCACACCGCCGAAATACAGCCACGCCGTGGCCGCCGCTGCCAGAAGTCCGCCGCGGGCGATCTCGCGCGTGCTCATATCAGCAGCCGCCTCCTCCGCAGCACATGTTCAGGCAGCAGTTGCAGATGAGCGTCTGCACACAGCAGTCGCACATGCTTGTCTCCTGCATGGGCCGGTAGCCGCCGTAGCCGCCGGACAGATGGAGGTTCTGCAGTGCGTGCTGGTACTCCGCGTTGTTCGGGTCCATCTGACACGCCTGCGTGTACGCGCGGGCGGCCTCATCGTACCAGCCCTTGCGGTAGTATACCGTGCCGGTCAGATAGAACCACTCCGCATCCCGTCCTGCAGCACGCTGCAGCAGCGCCTCCGCCATGCCGAGGTTGCCCTGATTGATGGCCTGCCGCACCTGACTGTACAGCGCAGCATTCGCACCGGTGTAGGTACGCTGCTGATAGCCGCCGTACTGCTGACCGTTGTATGCGCCGCCATAGCTCTGCTGCTGTCCGCTGCTGCCTCCCGCCGGATTCCTGCGTTCGTTCATGATCATGTCGTACGCTTCGTTGATCTCCTTCATGCGGGTTTCGGCCAAATCTGCCAGCGGATTGTTTACATAGTTATCCGGATGATACTTGCGCGCCAGTTCACGGTACGCGCGCTTGACGTCATCATCACTTGTTTGCGGTGTTACACCGAGCACTTTATAGGGATCCATGTTTGCCCCTTCCTTCGTTTGTCTGGTAGGTGCCGTTCAGTACCTGTCGGGTGACGGTCGGCATACCAAGAAAAATGATATTGCGGATCAGGTCCGCATCTCTCCGGGGACTCAGCAGGTCAAACGCCATGCAGATATCCGCCAGTGAGCGTTCGAGCGTGCGCTCGAGCGGTTCCCTTACCGCAGAGATGTCCGGCGTTTGCAGCTCGTACCGCAGAACGACCGGATTGTAGCTGTTCTCTTCCATATCCTTTTGGATGTCCTGCACCGCATCGACAAGGTAGATCCCCCTGCCGATCTGGTAGAACATCTGGTGCAGAATACGCTCGCGGGTGTCTCCGGTGCGCGGCACAACGGCAGCCGTCATGCGCGAGGACGTATCCGCCGCACGGTCCATGGACGGGCAGCGTTCCGCCTCCAGACGGCGCAGATCCTCGAGCGCCTGCCGGATGTCCTCGTCCGCTTCGGGCATGCGTGCGCGCGCCTTCTCATAGCCGCGGCGGCCGAGGCGGCACAGCAGCGCCGCAAACGCGCGTTTCGCGCCCTTTTCGTCCGCCAGGTCATCCTGAAACTTGTGATAGGTCAGCAGGATACTCGCGTCCGCCGCCAGACGAAGTGCATCGTCTGTCTCGGCGCAGCTTTTCCGCCGAAACGGAGAAGCGTCGCATCGTTTTCTGCACGGCGGAGCAGTCTCCGCCTCCTCACTTCCTGCAACAAGTGCAAAAAACGTCATATCGTAGCTTAAAAACAAGGTGTAAAATCTGCCGTATTCTGCGCGGATCGCGTGGCATAAGCCGCAGTAAACCTGCTGAAAACGGTCAGCCTCCTTCACCCGCAGCTCGGCCTTCACCGGACGGATAAAGCCAAACATCGCATAGCCCTTTCCCGCCGTGCGGTGTGCACGGACTTTCGTATTCAATCTATTTTACCGAACTTTTGCGTATCTGACAAGGGCGAACGCGGAAAATTGGCGAAAATTCATAAAAAATTAAAAGGAGCTGTCGCGAAACCACGGTTTCGCCGACAAGAGGAACGGACCGTGGGCCGTTCCAAAGTCGTCCGAAAGTTCCCATACGGAAACTTTCTCCCTCTCAAAGTCAAAAATCCGTGATACATGCTCCCGGATTTTTGGCATTTGCACAGCAAATGCTATTGAATGCGCGCTATCGCGCGAAATATCGGAAGCTAATGTCCAAATTATTCTCTGAATTAAAGTCTTTCGGTAATGGCAAACGGCGCTTCGTTTCTGAGCTTCAGCTTATGGCTGTACCACATCGCCGCCAGAATGCCGCCGACGAACAGCACGC
>OLOZ01001633.1_pt1 | contig 14836 bp, 10 predicted proteins | sample 1673021 | NCBI WGS metagenome assembly OLOZ01 (sample SAMEA3136747, study PRJEB25190) | human gut metagenome | biome: human gut; feature: human-associated habitat; material: faeces | place: Austria | collected 2013
GCAGCCGCCGGAGCGGTGCTTAAGCCGTCAGGCGGGAATTGTGCGGTGTTGCCTTCACTTTTTCCCTGTCGTTACGCGGTCTGCATTCCTGTTTTTGCCCACAAACTGCCCTTGTTCACGCAAAGTTTACCGGAATTTCCAGCTATTTCATGCCTTGTTCATCCGCAGTTCATTTTTATTCTTCATGATAGAATCTATCGGGGGCCCCTATTACCGCCCCCAACTGGAGGAATTGTTATGCACGAAACCCAACAGCCGCGCGACCCCAAAAAGACGACCGGCATTGTATATGCCGTGATCCTTGTGGTGTTGCTGCTGCTCAATTTCTGGGCCTTCCCCGCCATGATGAAAGGCCAGGTCAAACAGGTCGATTACGGCACCTTCCTGAACATGCTCGAAGGCGGCGAACTGAGCACCGTTGAAATTCAGGATCAGCAGATCTATTTTGTGGACAAAAACGATACCACCTACTGCACCAACTCCATTGCGCAGGACCTGCAGCTGGTCAACCGGTTGGAAAGCGCCGGCGTTTCCTTTGGCAAGGTGTACAACCAGACCACCTGGGTGGATACCCTGCTGGGCTGGGTCATCTCGCTGCTGCCCATGATCATCCTGATCGTCTGGTTCAACCGCATGATGCGCAAGCGGGTCGGTGAAATGACCGGCGGCGCCAACAGCATGATTTTTGGCGGCGGCAAATCCGGTGCCAAACAGTATGTCGTTGAGGATGGCAAGTCCATCAAATTTGCCGATGTTGCCGGTGAGGACGAAGCCAAAGAGAGCCTGCAGGAAATCGTTGACTTCCTGCATAACCCCAAGCGTTACGAGGATATCGGTGCCAAAATGCCCAAGGGCGTTCTGCTTGTCGGCCCCCCGGGCACCGGTAAAACCCTGCTGGCCCGCGCTGTTGCCGGCGAAGCCGGTGTTCCCTTCTTCTCCATTGCGGGTTCTGAATTTGTCGAGATGTTCGTCGGCATGGGCGCTTCCAAGGTGCGTGACCTCTTCAAACAGGCCAACGAAAAAGCCCCCTGCATTATCTTTATTGATGAGATCGATACCATCGGCAAAAAGCGTGACGGTGCTTCCGGTATGGGCGGCAACGATGAACGCGAGCAGACCCTGAACCAGCTGCTGACCGAAATGGACGGGTTTGACGCCGCCAAGGGTGTTATCATTCTGGCCGCCACCAACCGTCCTGAATCCCTTGACCCCGCTTTGACCCGCCCCGGCCGTTTTGACCGTCGTGTGCCCGTGGAGCTGCCCGACCTGAAAGGCCGCGAAAGCATCCTGCGCCTGCACGCTCAAAAGGTCAAAATCGGCCCCGACTGTGACTTTGCCGTGGTTGCCCGCATGACTCCCGGTGCTTCCGGTGCCGAGCTGGCCAATATCATCAACGAAGCCGCCCTGGGCGCTGTGCGCCACCACCGCATGGCCGTTACCCAGTACGACCTGCAGGAAGCCGTGGATACCATCCTGGCCGGTGCCCAGAAAAAGAATAAGATCCTGAGCGACAAAGAAAAGTGCATCGTGGCCTACCACGAAGTCGGCCATGCCATGGTTGCCGCCCTGCAGAGCCATTCCGCCCCCGTGCAGAAAATCACCATTGTGCCGCGCACTTCCGGCGCGCTGGGTTTCACCATGCAGGTAGAGGACGGCGACCACACCCTGATGACCAAGGAAGAGATCCTGGCCAAAATTGCCACCATGACCGGTGGCCGTGCCGCCGAAGAAGTGGTGTTCAACTCCATCACCACCGGCGCATCCAACGATATCGAGCAGGCCACCAAGATGGCCCGCGCCATGATTACCCGCTACGGCATGACCGACGACTTTGACATGGTTGCCCTGGAAACCGTGAACAACGCCTACCTGGGCGGCGATGCCAGCCTGGCCTGCAGTGAGCGCACAGCCGCCACAGTGGACGATAAGGTCGTGGAAGTTGTCAAGCAGCAGCATGAAAAAGCCAAACAGATGCTGATTGAAAACCGCGGCAAGCTGGACGAGATCGCCAAGTACCTGTACGAGAAAGAAACCATCACCGGCGAAGAGTTCATGCGTATCCTGACCGCTGTTCCCCAGCTGCCCACCGGTGCCGTGGAACAGTAAAGTCTCCGCTCTGCGCGTTTTCTTTGTAAAATAACGGTACCCCCGCCCTATGCAGTTCATTTACCGCACGGGCGGGGGCGTTTTGTTGTAATTCCGTAGGGGCGCACACCATGCACCCATCCGTTTTATATCATCACACTACAGCGCTTTCTCACAAAGCACACCATGTAATAGCGCCATTTTATGGCCAGCCGTTACCCATTTGTAGGGTCCGCTGCTCACCTCTTTCCGAAAAACGCAATAAAAATGCTGTCTTTCTCCACATCAGGGAAAGGCAGCATTCTTCTTTATCCGTTCAGATCTTCGCCGTTGCTGGCAATCACATTTTTATACCATCCAAAGAACTTTTTCCTGTACCGTGCCTCCGCCCTGTTCGAGTACCGGGAAAAGCACCCGTGATCCTGCCGGGCTTCATTTTGCCTGTGCGCCCTCTGGGAAGATGATCTTGTTCACAAAGAAGAAGATCACCATAGAAATGCCGCCATTGAGCACGGTGGTACCAATGTTGTAGATGAAATCCGGCACCAGCAGGCCCGCAACCGCCACCCACACGCAGTTGATGGAGTTGACGATGCAGGTGATCAAGCAGAACGCCACCACATACCAGGCGATCTGCTTGGCCAGGTTGCCCTTGCTGCGGAACACAAAGTTGCGCTGGATAGGAAAGTTTATGCATTCTCCCACCACCATGGCAACCATGTAGGCGCAAAAGTACGGCAGACCGCCATGGGCGGAATCATACCCCAGGATGTTCCACTGGAAGGTTTCGCCAAACAGCGTGACCGGGATGCCCGGCCAGCCAAAATCCACCACCGGCAGGCTGCTGAACGCCGCCGGCAAAAATTGCAGCAGCAGGTATTTGAAGACCGTAACCAGGTTGGATACGATCACAAACAGTCCGCCTTCGCGCACCCACTTGGCTGCGGCGGGGTGTTTTGCCGCAAAATTATTCCATAGCTGCATAAATAGCCCCTCTCTTTCCTCAGCTGTTGCGCAGGCGCTGTTCCAGCTGTGCGTTCAGTACCAGGTTTTTCACGGCTTCTATGATCACCCGCACAAGGCCGATGATCCAGAATCCCTGTAATTCCATCACAATGCCATCCACCATGCCCATGCTGATGGCACCGCTGGTCATTTTGGCCAGGGCACGCAGCGGCATGTTGTACTGGAACAGCACATTCAGGTCCGGCTTGCCGCGCTTGTAGCTGGCGTTCAGCAGTGCGGTAAGCACCAGCCAGATCAGCCAGCCCAGCGGGCTGCGGCTGTGGTTCAGCTCGCCCAGGGTCATGTTGCGGTCAATTTTAACTTTTCCCTGCTGCACCGGGCGGCCCAGCAGGGTGGCCCATTCGTCATCCGGCACGCTCTGCACCTTGCCGCTGGTATAGTGCGGCAGATGCTTGCCCGCATAGGGGTTGGGTGCGCCGGTACCGGCCACTTCCACCACGGCGGTCAGGCGGATGTCCGCACTGGACGCGCCGACCCGCAGCTCATAGCTGCCGCCTTCCACTTCCCAGCTGTCGGTCTTGGTGTTCCAGTAGCGGAACGCCTTGTCGTCCAGCGGGATGGTCACGGTCTTGCTTTCGCCGGGCTGCAGCTGCACCTTGGCAAAGCCTTTCAGCTCCTGTGCGGGGCGGAACACTTCTGCCCCGGGTTTTGCCACATACAGCTGCACGATCTCTGCTCCGGCGCGCTTGCCGGTGTTGGTTACGGTCAGGGTCACGCCATTGGACGCGGCCTGCAAATTGCTGTAGGCAAAGCTGGTGTAGCTTAACCCATAGCCAAAGGGGAATGCCACCGGCACACCGGCGGTCTGGTAATAGCGGTAGCCGACATACAGCCCCTCGCGGTACTGCACCATGCGGCCCGGCGCGGCAAAGTTATCCTTGGCGGGGGTATCCGCATAGGCGTTGACCCAGGTTTCGGCCAGCTTGCCGCTGGGGTTCACTTTGCCGGTCAGCACATCCAGCATGGCGCCCGCCCCCGCCTGGCCGCCCAGCGCACCATACACCAGGGTACGGCAGTGTTTGAGCCACGGGGTTTCCAGCGAAGCCCCTGCGCTGAGCACCACAACGGTGTTGGGGTTGGCCTGCTGCACGGCCTTTAACAGTTCGATCTGGTTGTCCGCAAGGCGCATATCGCCGCGGTCCAGACCCTCACTTTCCTTGATTTCATCCAGCCCCAGGCAGAGCAGCACCACTTCTGCCTTTTGGGCCAGGGCTACAGCCTCGGCCTGTTTGGCGGCATCCGGTTTGCCCTGGCGGTCAAAGCCGGGGGCAAAGCCCACGCTGGCCAGGCCGCTCTCTTTCAGGCAGTCCAAAAAGGTATCCACCTTGATGGAGTTGACCGCGCTGGAGCCAGCGCCCTGGTACCGCGGTGTCTGGGCAAAGTCGCCGATCACGGCAACTTTTGCGCCCTCGGCCAGCGGCAGCAGGTCGTTCTCGTTTTTCAGCAGCACAATGCTTTCGGCTGCGGCGCGGCGGGCCAGGGCGTGGTGAGCGTCCGCATCAAAGGTGCGGCTGTGGGACTGCACAGCGGCATGGGTATCAAACACCAGCGTCAGCAGCTCGTCCAGCCGGGCGTCCACATCCGCTTCGGTAATTTTGCCGCTCTGCACAGCCTGCATCAGCTCGCGCACCGCGTCCCCGCCGGGGGCGGGCATTTCCAGCGTGGAGCCGTTCTGCACGCCCAGGGCATGGTCATTGCTGCCGCCCCAGTCCGTTACCACAGCGCCGTCAAAGCCCCACTCCCCGCGCAGGATGTCCATTAACAGGTGGCGGTTCTCGTTGGCGTAAGTTCCGTTGATGAGGTTATAGCTGCTCATGATGGTCTTGGGCTTTGCTTCCTTGACCACGATCTCAAACCCGGTCAGGTACAGTTCCCGCAGCGTGCGTTCATCCACCACGGAATCCGACGCCATGCGGCGCAGTTCCTGGCTGTTGACGGCAAAGTGCTTGGGGCAGGCCGAAATGCCATTGGACTGGATGCCCCGCACATAGCCCGCGGCCATTTTGCCGGAAAGATACGGGTCCTCGGAGAAATACTCAAAGTTACGGCCGCAGAGGGGGCTGCGCTTGGTGTTCAGGCCCGGCCCCAGCAGCACGGCAACTTCCTGCGCGGCGGCTTCTTCGCCCATGGCCTGGCCGATTTCCTCGCCCAGGGCAGGGTCCCAGCTGCACGCCACAGTGGCTGCCGTGGGGAAACAGGTGGCCGGAACACTGGGGTTCAGCCCCAGGTGGTCCGCCGCGCCCGCCTGCTTGCGCACGCCGTTAGGTCCATCGGAAAGGGTGATGGAGGGGATACCGGCCTTTTGATACGCACGGGTGGTAAAGACAGTATCACCGGAAAGGAGGGCACATTTTTGCTCAAGGTTTAGTTTTTTCAATATAGAATTTTGCATAAGTAAGCAATCCACCCTCTCATTGACTTTCAAACAAAAAGGGGGCTGCGGCATATTCCGCCACAGCTCCCCTACAAGATTTTACTTGCTGTCGCGCATAAAGCAGATTACGATTTGCAGAATGCACAGAACCAGGAATGCACCCAGCAGGCCGAAAATCATTGGCACACTGCCTGTACCACCGGAGAACAGCGTAATGCCGTTCAGCAGGTCGGCCAAGTTGTTCAGGCTGTCACGCAAAAACGTTACAAAGCATTCGGCAGTCAACGCAGCCGCTGCAATTTCCAGCAGGCCAATCACATCAATGGGCATCTGCTTATCAATTCCAAAGTAAACAAGGTTGAACAGGATTGCCAGAACACCGCAGCAAATCGTTGTTGTGTTCGCGGTGTGCATACCAGTGGTATACACCAGATAAACCACCAAAGTAACCAACAGCAAAAGCGCGGTTGCAGCGCTTAATATTTTGCCAATAGGCTTATTTTTCATAGATAAACTGTTCGCCATCATGCGGCCTCCTTTTTCTTGCGAGAGGAGAGAATGTAAGCAACGACCAGCAGTGCCGATACAACACCCAGCACAGCAATCACACCAGTCAGTGCAGGTTTCCACCACGGGGTAATGGTAACAATAACAGAGGTGCTAGACAGACCATTGACAGAAACAGAATGCAGCCAGGTATAAATCGTGTTCTTGACCGCGCGGCGCAGGTTCTGGAGAATGTAACCATCGCCGTTGTTAATCAGGGTACCAACACCTTCCAGTGCATCTACAACGCCCATCATCGGCAGGAATGCATTGAAGCAGTAGTAGTCAGTGCCCGCTGCAAGCGAGGTGCCCCAGTTCTGTTTGTACAGGGAGCCTGCGATTGCATCCGTCGTGTTGTGGCCCTTAAAGCCCCATTCATCACGCAGAACGTTCTGGTTCAAAGCACTAGAATAGCCGCAGTAGGTCAGGCCCAGGCGGTTGAATGCAGTCATAACGGAAAGGCATCCGCCCTCGGTAAAGGCACCCTCAAATGCACGCAGTTCCTCTTCGCGGAATGCTTGCTCGGTAAAGAAAGAAGAGACACTTTCACGGTCGGTTTCCTGGTTGTTGCCAGCAAAATGTTTGATGCTGTATGCCACGCCAACATCCTGCATGGCCTTTGCTTCTTCGGCACCGACATAGTAGCCCAGAACGCCATCTTCGGAGTAATACTGCTGGTTACGCCCACCGAACGGGATGCGGTGCAGGTTGCCGCCGCCATACCAGCTTTCGTTGTAGCCACAGAATTCAACTTCAAGGCCAATCAGGCGGCCACGTTCAGCAAAACGTTCGGTATTAAAGGTAGAAGAGGTAACAACTTCGCATACCCAGTACTGGCCGCCGGTCTGGTCAGGAGAAGCCACAAAGCTGGACATGATTTCGATGTTATCATCGACCTGTTTGCCCGCCGGAATACCAAGGCGTGCAATTTCCTCAGTACCTGCATTCAGCAGAGAAAGCAGCTCGTCTGTAGTAAACTGGTTCAGGAACGCATCCCAGATTTCATCATCGTCATAATCCACATCTTTCATCTGGATAAAGGTAATGCCACTGTCCTCACCCTGAATAAAATCGGATACTGCCGGGGAATCAGCCGGTTTTTCATAGAAGTCTGCCAGCTTCTTGATCATTTCTTCGGTAACGTTCAGCACTACTTCGCTGTAGTTCACAGGGTAGGTGCCTTCCCAATCGCTGCGGGAAAGATAAGTCACGGTATCTGCCAGCCAGCTGTTCAAGTCAGCGTCATCAAACTGGTTCGTTACCTTCACATCTGCATTTACACGAGAATTTGCATAAGTAGTGGTATCCAGCTGCTTTTCATTCCAGGTATATACCTTGCTTGCATTGCCAGCAGCAGGGTTGCCCAGAACATCCGTCATATTGGCTGCACCCTTTGCAGCAAGAATGTTATTCACTGCATCGTGAGCATCATCACCAACGGCCAGGTAATAATCGCCAGCGCTGAGGATATAGCCTTTTGCGCCCTTGCTGTCATAGCTGGCCAGGAAGTACTTCTGCACTTCAACCGTCACAGTTTCGGAAGCGCCGGGAGCCAGTTCCCCAGTTTTGGCAAAACCGGCAAGCTGTACCGATGCTTTTTCAACTGCATTCTGTTTTTCATAATCGCCATAAGGAGTCTGTGCGTAAACCTGAACAACAGACTTACCGCTGACCGTACCGTTATTGGTAACGGTCACTTTCACTTCGTAATTGTCAGTATCGCTGTTGTAGGTCACACCATCCAACGTCTGGTCAAACGTGGTGTAAGAAAGGCCGTAGCCGAACGGGTAAGAAACTTCTTCGTTATAGTTCCATGCACCGGTGCTGGCATAAGTACCAGCTGTGCCGTCTGCATTGCCCTGTCCAAGGATGCAGTCCTCGTAACGGGTTTCGTAATATTTATAGCCTACATAAATACCTTCGGCTTCCACAATGTAGTTCACATAGTTTTTCTTGCCACTGTAGCTGGATTCATTGTCATAATATCCCACATAGTTCAGGATATCTTCGCCGTTTTCCCATACGCCGGTATTGTCAACCGCGTTCATGTTAGCGGGGGCAGAGGTAGAATCCACTGCATATGTATCCGCCAGTTTACCGGACGGGCTTACCTTGCCGGTCAGAATGTTGGTCACACCGCGCATACCTGCGGAACCGGGGAAGCCAATCCAGAGGATGGCATCCACGCCGTAATCATCCATCGAACCAAGCTCAATGGGGTTGCTGGAGTTGACCAGAACAATCACCTTTTTGAATGTTCCGTTATCCTTGTACTCCTTGACCATCTTCAACAGGTCAACTTCGTTCGGCTGCAATGCCAGTTCGCTGATTCCACCAACACCGCCGCTCTGGCTAAAGTCGTTATCTTCATCAGCATAACGCGAGAAAATCAGAACTGCTGCATCACCGTAAGTGGCGAACGTGGACTTCATATCATCCGTGTAAAACTCTGCCGGGGCATTGCCATCCACGGTTTTCCCGCTGTCGTCATCGTAAGCACCGCGGCCAGGGTAAGTATCAATACTGTTCTGGTATGCATCGATCATGGTCTGGTTCACATTGTAAACAGACTTCATTGCTTCAACATAGCCAATGGAAGGTTCATAGCCGGCATACTTTTCTTCGTCCGCCCACGCCGTATAGACTGGGGTTCCCATACCGTTTGTTTCGCTGATACGGCGGCCCAGATAAACATTGACGGTAGAAGAACCCAGCAGCGTCACATTGCTGCCTTCTGCCAACGGCAGCGCATCGTTATCATTTTTCAACAGAACCGCGCCTTCTTCTTCCTGCGCCACGTTCTCATCAACCGCCGCTGCTTCCAGCTCTTTCAAAGTTTCAACATCATTGATGTCATTTGTGGACAACCCGGTCGGGTAATAGTCCGTATCCTCCGTGCTGGTTCCTTCATCCTTAACAACTGTGGTTTTAATTCCAAGGAAGTTATTGACATCGCTTGCATAGTTATTTGCGGCCTGAGAGCCAAAAATACTCAGCACCAGCAGGCTGGAGCAGGCAGCCGATAAACCACGCAGGGCTTGCTTTTTTTGCATGAGTTTTCCTCCTTCAAAATGTTCGCTTCCATCCGTTCCGGGTCAGACAGAAACAATATCCAACACACTGTTGACGATATCATCAAACCTTTGGTCTGATTGTATTGTATCACACACTTCTTTTTCTGCACGGATTTTTACATAAACTGCCGTTTTGGGCGCACATTTTGCCAAAAAAGCGTTTTTCTTTCAAAATTCATTGTGCATTCCTCACAATCAAAATTCAGTCTGCTTTGTGCACCCTGCCAAACAGTACGAAAAAGCGGCCAGAGCCTATATTGGCCCCAGCCGTTCCTTTACTTTTTCTGCGGCAGCAGCACCCTTAGCGTAAACCACTCGTTTTCCCAGTGCAGCGTCATCGTTCCGCCGCGCTTTTCGGCTGCGGCGCGCACACCGCGCAGGTCACTGCCGCCGTGGGCGTTACGGCGCGGCAGACCGTCTGCGCCCAGCTCCACTTCCTGCGCGCAGTAGTTTTCAAACCGCAGCATCACAAAGCCGTTCTGGGCGTACACCGCCACCCGGATCAGCCGCTTTTCGTGGTCGGGCTCGGTCTCCACGCTCTCGGTCGCATTGTCCAGCGCCGTACCCACAATCGTGCAGATCTCCCCTGTTTCCAAAAAGTCCAGCAAATGCCCGTCCGCCACGCAGGTCATCGTGATGTAGTGCTGCTGGCAGTACAGGCTTTTGGCCGTCAGCAGGGTGTCCAGCACCGGGTTGCCGGTCTTGTTCTCCGCCTCGCACTGGCGGATGACGCTTTCCATGGCCGCCAGCGCCACATCCTGCTTGGCGTGGTCCCGCTCCGCCCGGATGGCCGCAATCTGCATTTTCAGCTCGTGGTAGCGCCGGTTGATCAGGCGGATGTTCTCCTTGCTCTGTTTGTACTGCTCGTACTGGCGGTGCAAAACGCCGTCCAGCTCCGCCAGCTCGCTGTGCAGGGCGGCTTCGCGCAGCTGCTCGTGCTGCACCGTCAAAATCAGTACCCCGGCCAGGTCCACCAGCGTGCGGATGTAAAACATGTTCATGTTGGCTTCGCTGCCGTTGGCAAAGCTCAAATTGCTCACGGCAAATGCGGTCAGCGCCATGACCACCGCCACAAAAGTTCCTGCGGGCGTTATTTTCAGTTTCCCGGCCGGGCCGGGGCGGCGGTTCTCCACAAAAAGCATCGCGGCAAAAATGCCGCCGTACACCACCGCCAACAGCAGCAGCGAAAGCGGCTCCGCCCCGCCGCGCTGCGGCCACAGCACGCAGTGCAGCTGCCATTCCACGCTGGCCGCCAGCTCCGCCAAAATAAAGGCCCGCGCGCACACATAGCCCGCTTCCAGCAGCGTAATGCTGCGTGTGACCCACAAAAACAGCAGCATGGAAAGAATCGCCATTGCCATGCAGGGGATCCACCACGCTAGCGGAACTTCCCCCGTGGCCTGCAAAAACGCCCCCAGCAGCACCGCCCAACCGGCTTCCACGCCCCAGATCACGCGCTGGTCCATCCGCGGCGGCAGCCTGTGCGCATACAGCAGCGCCGCCAGCACTTCCGCCAAAGCGGTGTACAGGCGGGGAATATCCGGCAATGTCGTCACTGTCCCGCACCCCCAATGTAATCCGCCAGCTCCGCCATAAACGCCTTGCGCCGCGGGCGGCTGATCTGCAGCGCATACGGGCCAACCTGCACCATATCCTGCTGCACGCCGGAAACCTGCGCCAGATTGACCAGATACCCGCTGTTGCACCGTGCAAACGCCCGGCCCACCAGCTTTTCCTCATAGTTTTTCAGGGTGCCCGGCACCACAAAATCTTCTTTTTCGGTGTAAAAATGTACCTTGTGGCCTTCGCTTTCCAGGTAATAGATTTCCGCCGCGTCCAGCCGCCGCATGCCGCCGTCCACCGCCACGGCCAGGTAATGCCGCTCCCGCTTTTCCAGCTGTCCCAGCGCCTTTTGCAGCTGCTGCGAAAACGCAAAGTAGGGCACCGGTTTCAGCACATAATCCAGCGCCCCAACGGCATATCCGCGGATGGCATACTGCGCCATGTTGGTAATGAACACGATCAGCACCCCGCCGTCCCGCTCCCGGATGCGGCGGGCGGTCTCCATGCCGTCCAGGTGCTTCATCTCCACATCCAGAAAGATGATGTCGAACTGCGGGCGGTAATCTTCCAGAATCTCCATCCCATCCGTAAACTCCGTTACCTCAAACGGCGTGCCGTACTGCCGGGTGTACCGCTGCACATACCCCGCCAGCTGTTCCCGCACCGCCGCCTCGTCCTCCACAATCGCAATCCGGGTCATCTGCTGTCCCCCTTTCTCAACATCACACTGCGGCCCCGCACAGTCCACATCTGGTGCGGCTTCTTAAGGTGTATCTGAAAGCAAAGAAAATGACGGATATTTCACAAGCGCAAGACAGATTTAAGGCAAAGAGCCGCGGGAATCCTTTGTGGATTCTAAGGACTTTTAACGCAAAATCCCGCTGCGTTTGTAAAAATAGACGATATTTTCGACTTTTCAGCTGCACCATCGATTGTTTTTAGTATAGCACATACAACCATACACAGCAAATGCGGAGTGGAGCAGTTTGTTTGCCCTCAAAGCGTTTTGTCGGTCGGGACTGCCAGACCAGGCCAGCCCTGGCATGCCACAAATATACAGGTTCGTTGCGAATGCAGATGTGGCGTTAAACGGAACAAAGCACACCCTCCATGATTACAGTCCCGAGATAAACAAAAATCTTATCATCCATTGCTATCAGCCCGAACCCGGCTATTGTGCCTGTGTGCTGCAAGTGACGGAGCAATAAATCAGCGGGAAAAGCATCACGGAAATCGATGCGCATCTTGAAACCACTGCCCTGCCGGAAAAGCTTCCTGTACCTTGCTGTTTGTGCGCTCCGCCTCCTTTCTGCCGTCGTTGACTATTTCTGCCTTTAGTATATAGATCAACAAAAAAACGCCCTACACTTTCGTGTAAGGCATTCTTTGGTGCACCATCAGTGGGCGCGTTAAGAATTCAGTCCTGCGGACTGAATTTAGCGACCAGTCCCCGCGAGACGAACACGAGCGCTTGCGCGAAGTGTGAGTCCGTCCCGGAGGGAATGGTGCAACAAAAAAGCCGCAACATTCGTTGCGGCTTTTCTTGGTGCACCATCGGGGACTCGAACCCAGGACCCACTGATTAAGAGTCAGTTGCTCTCCTTAGTTGCTCACACTCATGGTGTATGCTGTTGTAATAAAAAGCACTTTTCTAACGATCAAAATCACTAAATATGTCCTATACAAAGTCATTGACCAGCACCGTTTTTGTGTGGCGCTGGTCAATTTTCTTTTACGCACTAATCAGCGGTATAAGTTTCTGTTCCTCTGTGATTTCCAAGAATTGCTGATATTCCATATTTAGCTTTATCGTAACCTGATACTTTCTTCCGACCTCCACTCTTTCTATCAGTTGGCTCAGTATCATGCGTTTGATTTCTAATGGTGCCGCATCGAATTCTTCTGCCCACCCTCTAAATTCATCATAGTAGGTACGCAGTTTTCGAATCTCTGCAGCTTCGTTCAGCCGTGCATTTTGAAGTGCAGCATACTCTGCTTTCGCATCATCCAGTTCTTGTTGGTATCGCCGGATTTGCTTGGCAATCATATCTTCGGTAAAATTGCTTGTACCATCAAGGCATTTCAGAATCTCACCTTCAAAGCGTTCCAAAGCATGCTGTGCAGTTTTAATTTTCTTTTCTACCGAAGCACGTTTAGATTTTTGTAGATTTGATTCCTGCCTTATTCGGTTTTCGGCCACTCTGGAATACGGTGTATCTCTGATTTTTTCGAATACTTCCTCGACGATTTTCAGAACGATAGCATCTACCCTCTCCGCAAGATATAATGCCTGTCCATCGCAGTCTCTGCCGCCTTTGTTCCGCTGACCGCGCTGAAAGCAGTTATATTTGGGCTGGACTTTTTCGCGGATACTGCCATCCGCCAGTTTGTAGCGATCCGTATGCATAAATCCCGACATCTTCGCACCACAGTGAGCGCAGTACACGATGCCCGCCAGCAGCGTTGGGTTCTGGCTGGTGTGGGCGATTTTTCGTTCTTGCTCCGATTTGGCTTTTCTGCGGTTTATTATGTCATTTGCCTTATCGAATGTTTCCCTGTCGATGATCTGCAATTCTGGAATATACTCAGAACGAGCATTTTTTGTAATAATGTAACCTGTATATCCCTCGTGGCGGATAATGCGGAGTATGTTGCTCGACTGAAACTTTGCCCCGGCGCGGGTGCGCAATCCCCTGTTGTTCAGCATCTCGGCCAGCGCGTATCCGCTGGCTCCTTCGTGAACCACCTTGTAAAACAGTTCGCGCACCCAAGCAGCTTCTTCTTCGTTCACGACCAAATCCATAACAGGCTTATCCCGTTTGTTCCGTCGGCCTTGGTCTACCAGCTGATAGCCATAGCACACAAAACCACCTGTATAGTGACCGCTGGACACGATTTGGCGAATCCTATCGCGGGTTCGGATGGATGTTTTCTCCGACTCCCCTGCCGCCTGCCAAAAGCGGATGTAGTTCATCAACTTATCGCCGTGTGTCTCGATTTTCTGCTGGCCTTCATGGGTACTCCACATTTGAATTCCATGCTGGACGAACCATTCCAGCACAAAGGGAGTTTCGCTTTCGATTCGTCCAAGGCGGTCAAACATATAGACCAGCAAAATATCAAATTCGCCGTTGGCGGCTTCTTCCTTAAGTTGCTGGATGGCATCGCGCTTTGAAGCTGACACCTTAGAACCGGAGACGCCCTTTTCGGCCACCTCTTTTACCACCCGCCACCCTTGCTTTTGTGCAAACTTTCGGCAGTCAATTTTCTGCATTGGAATATCATCGTGGTCTACCTGCCCTTTTGTCGATACTCGATAAGCCAGTGCAACGCGCGGTGCATCCGCCTCAAGATGCATCTGCTTTCCCTTAAAATAGGCATCGTCCAGCCACATCTGGTCCGCTACCGAAATTTCAATAGCTTGGCCATTCGAATCTACGCAAATCATTCTGTTCACCTCGCTGTTCATGTTGCGGAAATGGTTGGTGCATTTTCGCAACACAAACAATACTCTATTATAATAAGGAAAGCTATTCACCAAAACGGAGAAGAACTGCTGCCAAAGTGGACCGCAATTCTACCTATTATCCTGTTCTTCCCGTTGCTTGCGCAAATCGTATGCGGACATGATTAGTTCTTTGATCGGAATCATAACGTCCGTTTCACAGTTTTCGCAAAAGGTCAGTTCTGCGGTGTACTCGCCGCAGCGAACAACGATGCTTTGTACACCGCTCTTTCCTCTTTTTGTCTCAAGGATTTCCATCTTTGCATTCCTCACATACCCATACAGGCTTTCTTTTCTTGGGGCGCCTCAGCAATCTGCTCTCCAGCCCAGTTAGGTACAATTCATATTGCAGGTTGGTTTTTGTGGTGATTAGCACCGTGCCGTGGTTCTGCAAAAAGCGCAGGATGCGGTACAAGATTGTAATGTCGTGGCTCAAACGGTCAAGGCTCTGCACCATCACGGCATTGACGCGCCCCTGCTGCACAGCGGTAAGCATGGCGAACAAAGCCGGTCGCCAGAATTCGGTACCGTATTTTTGCTCCATGCAGGAGTTGACGATGATGTAACCGCGCCTGTCGGCTTCGCGCATGACATCCGCCAGCTGATCCTCCAATGCGGGCAGGTTCGGTGCGGCACTGCGGGCAAACGCCCATACTTTGTATT
>OLOZ01001636.1_pt1 | contig 14783 bp, 9 predicted proteins | sample 1673021 | NCBI WGS metagenome assembly OLOZ01 (sample SAMEA3136747, study PRJEB25190) | human gut metagenome | biome: human gut; feature: human-associated habitat; material: faeces | place: Austria | collected 2013
AAGAATCCGAATCCGCAGACCGCCAAAATTGTTATCTCTCAGCTTGGCGGCCCGGACGGCGAGCTGGGTGCATCCATGCGCTATCTCAACCAGCGGTACGCCATGCCGTATAAGGAATGCAAGGGCATTTTGACGGACATCGGCACGGAAGAGCTTGCGCACATGGAGATGATCTCCGCCATCGTGTACCAGCTGACGCGCAATCTCACGCCCGAGCAGATCAAGGAGGGCGGCTTTGACGCCTACTTTGTCGATCACACGACCGGCATTTACCCGCAGTCAGCCTCCGGTGTGCCGTGGAGCGCCGCAACGTTCCAGTCCAAAGGCGACCCGATCACTGATTTGTTTGAGGATATGGCAGCGGAAGCTACACCTTTGTAAGAACAATCTTTTAGCCTTTACGCATCATTTTAGCGTACATACTGTTCTTTTTTGTATGTTATCATACGTAATATGATAAATACATGTCAATTTATGATAATCGATTAAAAATTCCAATGAATCTCCACAGGAACCGTTTTCGTGCCCTTGGCGCGCCGACCAACAACCACATAATCGATCAGCGCATCAACCATCTCACGATTCAGGTGCTCAATGTTCATATACTTCTCGACCAACGCACGGCGGTTATCTCCGATGGCGATTCGCTCATCAAGCTCTCTCATCTGCTTTTCGCCGTCCTCGATCACACGTTCCAGACGATCGCGCTCTCCGGCAAAATCCTTCGACATAGCGAGATAGTCCCGTTCTGTCAGCAGACCCTTTACCTTATCGAGATACAGATTGCGAATGCCTGTTGTATATTCCTCCTGCTTCTGGCGATAGGTGTTAATCTCACTCTGCAGATGTTTCTTCTTTTTCTGCAAATCTTTGCAGAATGCTACGCTCTCGGCAGCTTCATCCTTATCGAGAAATTCCTGCGCCATCCTGTTCAGTTCATCCAGCACAGCTTCCTCCAGCCGAGAAACCGCAATAAACGCACCGGGACAGGCTTCTGCAGAGATGTGCCGATTCGGACATTGCAGATAATGCCGATCTTTCGTCTTGGAAGAACTAAGCGTATAGCCGCAATATGCGCAGCGTGCTTTGCGTGCGAAGATACCGATTTGTCCATCACTGAACGGTCTGCTGCGCTCTGCTCGCCGCCGACATACCTTGTCCCACAGTTCCTGGTCAATAATCGGCTCGTGCGTACCACGCACAACATACCACTGATCTTTCGGACGCGGCTTACACTGCTTGGTTTTATACGACACACTGCCATACTTGCCCTGCACCATATTGCCGATGTAAATTTCATTTTCCAGCATATCCGCAATCGCAAAGTATTTCCACAAGGTGCTGTTTTTGCTCACCGCCTGCTTGTAGCGTAAGCCATGCTGTCGTTTGTACTCGGTGGGATTGGGAATCCCGCGTGTGTTCAAAATACGGGCGATCGAAGTTTTCCCATATCCCTGTGCAAATAGATTGAACACCTCACGGACTACTGCTGCCGCTTCTTCGTCTATCAGCAAATGCCCTTTGCGGTCAGGGTCTTTGCGGTAGCCGTACAGTGCAAACGCACCGATATGCAAACCGTTGACACGGCGGTTGGTCAGTACGCTGCGAATGTTATCCGACATATCTTCCAGATACCATTCGTTTACAAGACCGTTGATCTGACGTGATTTCTTGTTGCCCTTATTGTCCGTATCCGCATTATCTACAATGCTGACAAAACGGATACCCCAGATGGGAAACAGACCGTGGATATACTTTTCCACCAGTTCCAATTCACGGGTAAAACGTGACTGTGTTTTGCAGAGGATAATATCGAACTTGTGCTGTTCTGCGTCTTTCAGCAGCCGCTTAAACTGCGGCCGCCGCCTGTCTGCACCAGTATAATCATCATCACTGTAAATCTGATAAACTTCCCACCCCTGTTCTTCTGCATACTGCACCAGCATTGCTTTCTGATTCTGAATGCTGCCCGAATCATCGGTCGCACATAGCTTGTTTTTATCTTCCTCGGATAAACGGCAATAAATTGCTGCTTTTTTCATGTTCTATCCCTCATTCAGATAAGAACAAGCTGTTTCCTACTTTTATTGTAACGCATAACTGCACTTTTGTCATTGCCTTTTCTCCGTAATTTTCGTTTCTGTCCGTTCGATACGATTGATCATCTCTACCCATTTCTCTGTAAATCGTTTCCGGTCGCAGGTTTCCCCTCCATTCTGAAAAACGTGTGTGCAAACCGCTTTGATCTGCTGTTTTGCCATACGGCTTCACCCTTCCTTTCAGAATAGCCTATGTTGCTCTCTGCTAATGTAAAACCCGCCTGCTGCAAAACAGGCGGGTTTTCTCATTCCACTCTCAAATCCAGTATTCGTTGCGGTCGCTGTCCATGATGAAATCATGTTCGTGCGAAACCTCGGTCACAACAGACGAGGGCGCGTCCGCCCATGTGCGGAGATTGCCGCTGTAACCGGAAACATCCGGCGAGGTGTCGCGGCCGGTAATCTGGCAGATTGCCTTTGCGAACGTCAGTCGGGATACATCACCGCTGAGACCGATATTCGTTTTCGTCGCGTAGGCCACCAGCGAGTTAAGCTGGCCGGAGGTAGCCCAGATACGCAGATAGCCATTCTTAGAGATCGTATAGTTGATCTCGTAATCATCGCCCTCATCCATGCGAGCGGTATCAAATGCGGACGCAGGCAGAACGCCGATAGAAACAAAATACTTTGCTTCTTCCGGAATATCATACTGGTATTTCGGAACGGCAGTCGTGCCGCGCGGCAGCCAAGTGTTGCCGCCGTTAGCAATCAGACGATATACAACCGTGCAGGCTTCCTGCAGGGATACGCGATCATTCGGCCGCCACAGGCCGTCCGCGTAACCACCGAACAGCTGATAGTGAATATCCGTCAGCACCGGCGTACCGGACGAACCAGACGAAACGACTTCAATCTCCGGCGAACGGCCCGAAGCCGAACCATTGTCACCCGTAGCCGCGGCAAGGTTGGTGTACGTCTTGCCGCCCGCATCGGTCTTAAACTCAACCGTGATTTTCACCACGCGCTTTTCGTTCGGCGCAATGTCACCGAGTTCCAGAGTAAATACTTTGCTCCGGAAACTCCACTTGTTGTTCAGAACACCGTCCACATAGACGTTATTTTTCAAAACCGGCGTTACCAGCGTGGTATCCAGCGTGTCTTTGAGAATAACCCGTTTCCACGTCTGGTTAGAATTGTTGCCAACCGGGATAGTGAATATAGCACGCTTGCGGTCTGCCGAAACACCGGAACCCACGTTCACCACGGTTTTATCCACCTCTTTGGTGACATAAAACGCTGTGGTGTCGTCCTGCTGTTCTGCCGTGTCAGGAATCGTTACACCCTTATCTGTTGCTGTACCGTGACCGTTATCGCCATCAAGCGAAGCAGTGTTGGTAATCGTTGTTCCAGCCGCATTTTCAAGCACTTGCACGTCAAAAGTGATTTCAGCCGATTCGCCCGGTTCGAGATCACCTACGAGCACAGACAGCGCATTGCCGCTCAAATGATACAGCGCGAACTCATTGTTGAGATACACGCCACCTACCAGCTTCACGCCGGTCGGGAGCGTATCGGTCAGTACGACATTCTGCCATGCGGCAGTTGCCTTGTTGCCATTCTTTGCGATAACGGTGTAGGTGAAAATATCGCCTACCTTGGCAGTCGTGACACTTGCGGACTTGTTGACGATCGGAGCAGCCTCGCCCTCGTCAATCTGAACGCCGCCGTCCGGCATGGGAGTTTCCTTGCCGTTATCATCGAGAATAGCAGTGTTTACGATAAACTTGCCCTGTGAATCATCATCAACAGTTACATCGAAGCTAAGAACGGTCTGTGCGCCTGCTGCGATAGCATCCGGCGTGAACGTAATTGTTTTCATCGTAGCATTGTACGAATAATTGACCGTTGCCGAACCATTCTCCTGCACGTTGCCTGCAAAACTTACGCCGTCAGGCAGAACGTCAATCACTTTCATGTTCTCCCAATCAGCGGTAGCTGCTGCACCATTGGAAAGGCGAATGGAGTAAGTGATCGTATCGCCAACTGCTGCGGTGGTCTTGTTTGCGGTCTTATTGCCCGCATGACCGTCTGCCTTGCCATCTTCAATGTCCACACCGTTATCTGTACCGCTCTTGTCCGGCGTATTGCTGCCGCTGACGAGGGCGGTATTTTCAATGTGCATACCGTAGGCATTGCTGTTGACGGTTACATCAAAACAAATCGCCTTGGTCTGGTTCGGCGCGATCTCACCGAGCGATACGGTCAGGGTCTTGCCGGTATTGTCGTACTGATATTCTGCGGAGTAGCCGTCTACGGTCACATTGCCGCGGAAAGTCAGTCCGTCCGGAATGGTATCGGTCATAACCGCGTCGCGGATATTCACATCCGCACCGGTCGCATTCGCTGCGTTTACGGTGTAGGTGATCGTATCGCCAACCTTGGCAGTAGTTTTGTCTGCGGACTTGGAAACGGTCAGCAGCGCGTCACCGTCCGCAATTGCTACACCATCGTCCTTATCCTGCACCGGGTCTGCATTGTCAGCGGTCAACGTTGCAAGGTTCTGGATGGTGGTGTTGTACGCGGATTCGTTCACCGTTGCGGTGAAGCCGATGATCTGCTTTGCATCCGGCTCAATCGTGCCGACATTGACGGTCAGCAGGCGGGTATTTTCATCGTAGGTGTAATCGTTGGTATTCTTGCCGTTCAGCGTGACAGAGCCGTATTCAAAGGTCAGTCCAGCCGGAAGAACATCGGTGATAACGCCGTTCTCAACCGGAACAGTTGCGGTATCATCATTCTTGACGGTCAGCGTGTACGCAATCTTATCGCCCACGCGGGCAGAGGACTTGTTCGCAGACTTGTCGATCTGCGGCTTGGCCTTGCCGTCGCCGACGGTTACGCCGTTGTCCTTGCCGCTGGTGTCCGGTGCATTGTCGGACTGCATGACAGCGGTGTTGTAGATGGTCTTGCCGTAAGCGGCGGTATTGACTACTGCAACGAAAGTTACCGTTACGCTTTCTTCCACGCCAAGATCACCGACATTGACGGTCAGCACGCGGGACGCTTCATCATAGTTGTAATCGTTGGTCAGCTTGCCGTTCAGCGTAACCGAGCCGTACTGCATATCCAGTCCGTTTGGAATGGTATCGGTCAGTACAGCGTCCTTGATCGCTACGCTTGCGAACTCGCCGTTTGCCAGCTTGATGGTGTAAGTCACCTTATCGCCAACATTGGCAGTGGACTTGTCCGCAGTCTTGGTGACTTCCGGCTTGGTCTTGCCGTCACCGATCTCAACGCCCTTGTCCTTGCCCTCGGTGTCCTTGATGTTATCGCCGAAGAGGACAGCGGTATTGTGTACAATCTTGCCGTAGGCCGACTTGTTGACGGTTACAGTGAAAGTTACGGCGCGTGCCGCGTTCGGTTTCAGATTGCCGATCACGACAGACAGCTTGCGGCTGGCGTTGTCATAGCTGTACGGATAGGACTTGCCATCCACCTGTACGCTGCCGTCTACGAAGTCAAATTCAGTCGGAATGGTATCTGCCATTTTAGCGTTTTCGATCTCGTAAACAGCACCATCACCGTTGCCAACCTTGACAGTGTAGGTGATCTTGTCACCGACATTCGCGGTTTCCTTATCCGCAGTCTTGGTCACATACGGCGCGGTATCGCCCTTTTTGACATACACGCCATCGTCTTTATCCTCGTAGGAATTGGTTTTCTTGCCGTCCGTGGCGGTCACATAACCGTTCGTGCCCTTGGCAACAGCGGTATTGTAAATCGTCTGATTGTACATATCACCGTTAATCTTTGCCTTGAAAGTGACAGTCACGGTCTTGCCAGCGGCAATATCACCGAGGTTTACGGTCAGCGTGCCGTTCTTTGCAGTGTGCGTAGCCGCTGCATTGTTCACATACACGCTGCCCTCAACGAAAGTCAAACCGGACGGAATGTTGTCAGTCAGAACAACGCTTTTCCATGCGGAACTTGCTTTCTTATCGTTCGCCAGCTTGATCGTGTAGGTGATCTCGTCACCTACCTTTGCGTCCTTGACGCTTGCCGTCTTTTCGATAGACGGGAGCGCGTCACCGGTGCTGTACCGGTAAGTGATCGTGCGAATATAGCCGCGATACTCATAAGCCGGAATGGACTTCGGCGCGGTTTCTGCCTTGCCTGCCGTAGTGACAGACTTTGCGATCTCCTTGCCGTTGGTGTCCACGAATTTCTCGACAATGATGTTGTACTTGCCATCATTGTACTTCGCGTCATGCCATTCTTCGGCGGTATGAGATACCGTTGCTTCCATAAGGTTTGTGTAGCCCCAGAACGATTCTGCAAGATCGTTGTACGGATTCTTGACATTCAGTTCTTTCAGCTTCTCACGAGTAACGGCGCGGTTAATCATGTTATTAACCAGCGTTACGGTTTCGGTTCGGGTAATCTCCTTGTTGGGACGGAAAGTACCATCGGGATAACCCTGAATCCAGCCTGCTTCACTGGCAGCGTTGATATAGCTGTATGCCCAGTGACCCTTTTCTACATCAGAGAAAACCTTGCCGCTGGTGTATTTGAGGTTCTGGAAACGAGCCGCCAGCGCGGCGAACTCGGCACGGCTGATCGGCGCGTTCGGTGCGAAAGTGTCCTTGGACTTGCCCTCCAGCAGACCGATATTGTACAGCGTTTCGACCGGCTCATAGAACCAGTTCTTTGCGCTGACATCCTTGAAAGTGCCGTTTGACATACGCCGCGTGAAGCTGGGATAATCGCCGTCGTACAGGCGGTAGAAGATCATAGCAGCTTCGGCGCGGGTCAGATCACCGTTCGGGTGTACGCCCTTGTCGGGATAACCGATGATGTAGGTCAAGTCCTTATGCGAATACACATACTCAACACTTTCGGTATAATCTGCGTAGGTGTAGTTTGTGATCGTCTGCGGGGACTTTTCCTCGTGTGTGACGCTGTATGTCTGCTTTTTGGCAATCTCCTTACCGTTTTCTGCGTCAAGATATTTTGCCGTCACCGAGGACAGCGTGCTTGCAGACTTCGTGCTGACGGCAAACGAACTTGGGATAATCGTTGCCGCCATCGCCAGCGACAGTCCCGCTGAGGTGATTCGCTTTATGATTGACATTGTTTCACTCCTTCACTCCATTTCTGTTAAGTAATCTGAAATGCTCAACTGCCCCGGCAGCACGCCATCCTGCAGCCACCAGTGCAGTACTTCTTCCCCGCTCTGCCAGACAGCAGGCAGTTTTCTGTGTCGGCGTTCCGCAAGCATCCGTTCAAATGCGTGCAGATACGCCCGCTCGTAGGTCGGATACCGACCAAACTCAAACTGCCGCCCGGCACGGCCTGCCAGCGGACAACCGATACAGCCGACACGATGAAAGCCGCGCTCATACAACGGATTGACAGAGATACGTTCGGAACGAATGTAGTCCCACACATCGCTGCCTGTCCAATCTACGATAGGATTGCAAACGCGCTTTGCCTGCAATCGACAATTCTCAAACAGCCGCCGTGTATCATCATTATCGTTGCTAATCGTGATTCTGCGGCTTATGTCGGCGGATTGTTTTTCGTAAATACCGCGGTTCTTGCGGCGCTTGGCGCTTTCGGCCCAACGGACACCTGTTGTTATCATGCGACCTTTGCCGCCCTGCTCTTTGAGAACCGAACAGCAGTATCGTACAACGCGCGTCGGCGGCATGAGTTTTTGCGGTATCAAATTCCACATTGTCACGCGAGCACCCTTGTACGTTGGCAGGTTGACGGTACACTTGATACCCTCGTTTTCCAGCCGATGAAAAGTTTCGCGCACATGGTAAACCGTTTCGGGAGCATCTACCGAGGTATGATTATGCTGTACTTCGTACCGGATACCGGCCGCCCGTGCCAGCGCAAGACACACATCGCTGTCCTTGCCGCCCGATGTAGTTATAACAAGCGGTGCATGGTAGTAGGTTTCACTCATTTCCGCAGCCAGCCGCAGACGAGTGATTGCCTGCTGTTCCTTATTCATTGCGCCCCATGAGTTTGAAGTAGGCTTTGGGACGTTTCGGCAGTTCTGTCCAGAAAATACAGCGGCCGTACAGATCGTGAACGAAACTCTCACGGCCTAAGTAAAGCTGTACGTCCATTTTGCCGTTCGGATACAGGCACAGAACCCGATGACCGCGTTCCGGCAGTATCTTATTTGCGTTTTTCCATTCCATAGATGACCTCCAAAAGCAAAACCGGAGGAATCCATGCGGTTCTTCCGGTTTGTGATTATTCTGTTGTCTGGATTTTTACACTATCATATATATCATCACCTCGCATTTCTCTGTCAGCCTACTCGTCCTCACCCCCGGCTGCTGGGAAACATCAGGCGGTCGGCAGCGTACCGACCTCACAGGCATTGCACCTATCTCGTTGTCCGATCTCATAGCCTGCGACGCTTTCAACGCTCGGACGGTGACTGATCGGGAGTATCATTATCATCTATGCGGGTCATCGCCTTGTCGGGAGCCGCCCGACAGTTCGCGGCTTTACGCCGCAGCTCTCCGCACAGAATTTGTACCTGATGTTTGATGTTCAGTTGCCAAGGAGCAGTGAGAGGAAATTTATCCCCTCACTGTATATCCCGAAAAAACAGCCTACTGTATCAGCTAAATTTAGAAATTTGAAAAATATTTTTTCAGCTTAGCTAAAATTCGATCACGATCTCTTACAATCTTCATGGGCGGCACACCAATTTCACGGGCATATTCTCGTACCCCAAGGCCATGAAAGAACAGCGCGTCTATCAGCCTTTGCTCATCGTTGCTCAACCGCGTAAGCACAATCGGTAAGTGTTTTGCCTGTTCTGCCCTCATTTTTACATTTTCATGTTCGATACAGATTTCCTCTGCGCTCGGTTCTGCGTTTTCCAGCGTTTCGATATGTATACCTTCTTCCCTTGTGTATTCCCACGAAATTTCACGTTCTGCCATAAGCAGTTCTTCCGCATACCGCTCCTGCCGGTCCATCTGCGAATATGCCGCAAACACTTTCTCCGAAACCTCTACATCCTGTCCGGACACAGTAATGATGTTTGCAACCACGTTACCGTCCTTATCTTTAACCCGCTTATAGTTGCGGTCTTTCTGCCACTTTTTCATTTTTAAGCTCCAATCTCAAAGTTTTTGTTTGAGATTGGAGCTTATGGATAACAGGCAATATAGGCTTGCCAGCAGTCTAAAAAAGAGCGAACTGGCCCTTGTTTTTTGCTTTTGGGACAAAAAAATAAAGTCCTTCGTATAGCAAGTTTGCCATATGAAAGACTATGTTTGAATCTATTTGATTTGCCAAGGAACAATATGAGTGTTTAACCTATCTTAGAAAACATATTCCAACATAATCTATCAAAGAATCTATGGTTAAGCAACACATCGTTCCTACTTGGTAACTATTCGTTCCTACTTTGCATATAGAATATACAAATTTTTTGTTATAATAAAAAAGCCGATACCACATACGGTATCGGCAAACACATGATATTTAATTACGCAGATCGTCAATCAATGCCATAATATGAGAAATCTGCGTTGAAGTCAAACCTGTTACGTCAATCAAACGAACTCCAGTCACAGGCTTTTTCTCTCGTCCCAAAAGATAATCTGTGCTAACTCTAAAAAAATCTGCAATTTTTTCAAGCATATCAACTGAAGGAACGATATTATCATTTTCCCAGTTGCTAATGCTTTGCTTAGTAGTTCCTAATTTGTCTGCAAGCTGTACCTGATTCAATCCTTGCGTTTGACGTAGGTATTTTATCCGTTCTGGAAACATCATTCGTTCACTTCCTTTGAATAAGATTATGAACGAAATAGCGTCTAAACATTAAATACCAGTATTGCAATATTTGATTTTCTGGAATATACTGTGTTTATAATATATTTTATGATATAGTTATTCCAAAATTACTTTTAGCTCGGAGGAGTGACTATGCGTATTATACTTTGCGATGATGATACACAATTCATGCAGTCATTTTCAAAACAATTATTTTCCATTCTTCAAAAACACGGTGTTATCCCTAAAGTCATTCTGACACATACTGGTCTTGACGCATTACGAGAAATCACTCATCAGCCAACCGATGTTTTATTCTTAGATATTGATATGCCACAGCAAGATGGTTTTTCAGTAGCAACTGAATTAACTGCCATGGAAAACAAACCGTTAATCATCTTCCTATCCAGCTTAGATCATTTAGTATATCAATCTTTCGCTTTCCAACCATTTTGGTTTCTCCGAAAATCGCATTTGGAGGATTTACCCACCATAATCGAAAAACTATTACATCTTTTATCATCTCAACAGATACAATATACTATCAATGTTAATGGCAATAATATCTCTATTTCACTTTCAGATATATCATATTTTGAAAGTGATGGACACTATATCATTGCACATATGAACGAAAAAACTATCCGTTTCAAATCTCGGATGAGCGATATAGAAAACGAACTGAAGCCATATTCCTTTATACGGTGTCATATAGGCTTCTTAGTAAATTGCCGTTTTATCAAAATATGCAGCCGCACAAGTATTACTTTAATAACTGGTCAAGTTATTCCTATCAGCCGTGCTAAAGCCGAAGAAACACAAACTATTTTTATGAAATATATGAGGAGTTTACGACCATGAACTTTTATTTCGAAATGGCAATTAACATTTTGGAAGTAACTCTTATTTTGAGTTTCTTAGTTCAATATTTCGGATACCGAATAAAATATCCTGCTAAATACATATGGACTATAATCATCGGACTTGTATCATTCTGTAATATTGCTTTTTTCTCATGGAACAATCTATATGAAAGCTATGCAAGTTCATTGCAAATACTGATTAACATCATATTCTGTTGTGTTTTGTTATGCGGTCCACTACTCCAAAAAATATTTGTATCTGCATTTACTATGGGACTTGTAGCAATTATTGCAACTTTTACAACTCTTTTGATTGCAAAGTTATCTGAAAGCGATGTTACTTTTTTACTAAGCCAATTTAGTGGAATACGTATTACCTCTATCTTACTCACCAAACTATTGTTTTTTATAATCACAAGAATTATTCTGCGCATAAAGGAAACTGGTCGAATCAAATGGCTCGATTTTATGCCGCTTGTGGTAATACCTGCATTATCTATTATCACAATTACTTTGGTAATGTATGCCGCTATACAAGAACCACATATCCAAAATATCGTATTCTATGCGGTATGTATCATATTAGCTCTTAATATCTTGATTTATTTCCTATTTGTTCGATTGGGACAAGTAAGTAAAATACAAACCGAGTTGGCTCTTATTAGTCTGCAAAACGAATGTTTACAAGAGAATTCCAAGGATATCGAAAATATGTATGAAACTGTGTGCGCTCTACGACACGATCTTAAAAATCACCTACTCTGCATTTCCTCAATGGCAAATGAAAAAGATATACAAGGTATTCAACAATACACACAACAGTTACTGCAACAACAAAATGCTGTCAGCAAGCTAATTACCTTTTCAGGCAACACAGCGCTGGATGCGATTGTAAATAGCAAAAGTACCACTGCTGAACATGTAGGTGTACAACTCCGTGCAATTATTACAACTCCATTATCTGATATTTCACCAGAAGATATTACCATCATACTCGGCAATGCTTTAGATAATGCAATCCGTGCAGCCAAAGATAGTATTGGAAAAACAGTTGACCTCTACATTCAACCACAAGGTGCATACAATTCTATTGTCATTATCAATGATATTGCGCGTTCTGTCTTATCCGATAATCCTACATTGACCACAACCAAAGTTAAATGTTCGCAACATGGCTTCGGCATAAAAAATATACGTCAAGCTGTTGAACGTAATCAGGGTATGTTAGAATTCTTCGAGCAGAACAATCGTTTTGAATGTGATATTTTATTGCTCAATATACAAAGTAGGAACGAATAGTTACCAAGTAGGAATAACCTATTGCAATCTAGTTCAAAAGCAGTTATCTTACAGATAGATCACAGCAACAACAATGTGTTGCAAGAATGAATTTATCTGCTGAAATAACTGCTTTTCTGATTTTATCCTAACTATTCTTATCAGATTATTACAATCGAACCCAAAGTCTCATACTCTCTCAGTCGCTCCGAATTGTGTCTCTGCGCATAATTCTGGCGATAGATATTCACGCACTTAATTTAAGGAGGAACAAGCTATGAAAGACATTATCTATCCAGTACGCGCACCCAATTGGTGACTTTCCATTTTCTCAGTCTCAGTGCAATTGTTTCGGTTAGTACAACTTCCAGAACATGTGACAACTGAAGATTCCCGCTCAATTTAAATACATTTGTTAAGAAAGAAAATTGCATATGAAAAAATTAATCAGTATCTTAACTATGTAATGTGCTAACCGAAAGTTCCCGAACAATTTTTTCAAGAAACGGAGATGTTAAAATGAACAAAAAAATTATTGCAATTGCAAATTGTTTTATTATGTTGAGTTCTACACTAATCTCTAGTGGGGCTACCTATATCAATTCTCCTAATCGTACTGATGCCGTATGTATTCGAGAAGATATTCCTATCGAGATTGCAGTCAACCAGAATGGTTATAACGCATCATTAGAAATTCCTGTCACTCACATCAATAGTCGTGCTACCCATTGGGATGTATGGGGCGAACGTAACAATAACATTCCATATGGATATTCACAACAAATGAATGGAAGTACAGTTCTAAACACTAAACACTATACAAGGACTTTCCTCGGTTCAAAATTAGATCCCCGTGGCGATTCTGGTCAAGTCTGGGGAATTGGTTTAGTTCCGGCATCCGGAACATATTGTTCCGATGATGTTTGGCTCTCTTATACACATAAGGTGTATTATGGTACTACCAAAAATTAATTAGTCGAATATTTATAAAAATAGCCCTGTTACACTCCAAATATAACAGGGCTATTTTTACATTTTATCAATAAATACTTTGAGGTCTTTTTCTATGTTTAAACGATATCTACTTGCAATTACCTTCTGTCTTAGTAGCATTTTTTTCTTTTCCGGCATACTATATAGTACTACACAAAAAATTATAAAACTAGATACGCATTCCAAAAATACAACTGCGTTCATTGTAACGCAATATACCCACAATCCTTTGCAAAGCACCAATTATGTCCAATCTATATTGCAATACCAACAATTAGCTCACACCCTACAAAATCAAACTTCCCATTACAATATTATTTCTTCTCAACCCCTATATCGCTCAAATACAGATTTTTTCTTCATCGATTCATTAACACATCAATTTTCTCAAGAGACTTCTCAAATAGACTCCATCCAAATAAATGAGGAAGCTTTTCAAAATAATCCTATCGAAATAGAATCCGGACGTGCCTTTGAAGAGAGTGATTACATTTACTCTCACGGAACTTCTATACCAGTTTTAATGGGTAACAAATACTTAGAGTTATATTCATTAGGCGATGAATTTCAAGCTCAATATTTATATGCAAATTATACATTTCATATTATCGGTTTTTTGACAGACCATTCACAAATCACCAATCCCGTTCGCACATATCCAACTCTAGACAACTACATTATATTACCTAGTTTCACATATATCAATCCGCTCTCTAGTGATGATTACACATCCAGTTTATTAAATAGTGCTAATCAAACCTGCGGTATTATAACAGTCGAAACAACTCAGTTAGACACTATATATCACCAAATTCAGCAATTGCTATCCTCATACCAGTTAGGAGATTACGACTGTTATACAAACTCAAGTATTTTTAATTATCGACAGCACGGTATTGATTTACCGCTTATTAAAAATCTTTTTATATTCTTTATGATTTGTAGTGGAGTCTGTCTCATATTTCTTAATGTCAAACAGTCAATATATATCAGCCAAAATAATAATATAATTTTTAGAATCAAAATAATATCTAGTATGATCAGTGGTTGTTTAATTTCCACTCTTATCGCTTGCCTTCTCCTAAGATATTTAAATATTCTTCCTGATTTGATCTCAGATATTTTTCTTATTCCCATATGTACGATGAGTCTATTTCTCAAAAAAATCAAATAATAGTTCTTATTACTTTTCCACTACAACATAACATTTCAAACCATTTCATCTATTGAAACCTTCGAAAAAGACTATCGCTTCAAATGCGATATTTAACCGTCCAACATGCAAAGTAGGAACGAATAGTTACCAAGTAGGAACGACCTATTGCAATTCAACTCAAAAGCAGTTATCTTACAGATAGAGCATAGCAACAATGAGGTGTTGCAAAATGAATTTATCTACTAAAATAACTGCTTTTTTGATTGAACAAAACATAGTCTCTAAAAAAAATAAAGAAGTATATGAATATGGTTTCGACTTACTAATTGCTGATTTCATCAATTTCTCCACTATTCTATTGATTGGTGTATTATGCTGCAGACCGTGGCCAACCGTATTATATCTCACCATTTTTGTCGAACTACGAAGTGTATGCGGTGGTTATCATGCAAAAACACACTTAAAATGTCATGTATGCACAATTGGAGTATATATTGGATTTTTAGTGCTACTACATACACTTGGTGATAAAGGTATCATGCTCCTCTGGGGAGATTGCATCGCTGCTATTCCTATAATTCTATTTGCACCTATTACTCACGCAAATAAATCACTTCCCCCCAAAATATACAATCGAAA
>OLOZ01001641.1_pt1 | contig 14762 bp, 18 predicted proteins | sample 1673021 | NCBI WGS metagenome assembly OLOZ01 (sample SAMEA3136747, study PRJEB25190) | human gut metagenome | biome: human gut; feature: human-associated habitat; material: faeces | place: Austria | collected 2013
AGATATTCTGGATAAATGCGATTCCAAGAAGTGCCGCACTGCTTCGGTAGGATACCTGAATAAATTCTCCTTTGATCGAGCGATCTGACCATAAGCAAGATACTGCCGCTGCAATCGTAATACTGCATACCGTTACTACAAAGCAGAATAACACAAACCGCATATCCCATACTTCAGAGAAATCCACCGTCGCCAGGTCACCAAACAGTAATACCGGAAGTGGCACGCGGAAGACGAATTTATTCATCTTAGATGCAAATTCGTCATCAATCCATCCGATTTTATTAAAAAAGTATCCCAGTACCATCATCAGAAATACCGGGATTGTTGCGTTCAAACTAAATATTAAATTATCCATAATTTCCTCATTCTATTATAAAGATTCTACTGTACTTTCTTCTGCTATAGAAACCATGCGTAAAAGCCGCGCTGACATCACATAAAATCAAACAGTGACATCTGATTATCCCTCTGCAGATGCATCTTCCGGTCTACGATCGTCTCATCCCCATGAAGATGTCCGATCATGATCGGTGACTGCGGATCATGCATACTGTGCCTCTTAACTGCGCTATCAAGACTTCCCGTGGCATAGCAATAGCCACACCCATGAATGCAGGTGTCATACATGCCAATATCTATGCTCTCTACGCACTTGCACACTTTCCGCTGTCCCTTATCCTTTTTCACATCCAGAGAATATCCGGCGATCCTCTCGACCTTCTCTCTGTCAATACATGCACCCGGATAAATGCCATACGGGATCAGATCTACTGCTTCCGCACAGGTATAGATAGGAAGATTATATGTTTTCGCAATAACACCCAGTTTCTCTGCCAACCGAACGATTTCTTCCTGTTCCGGTTCCACAAATGGACAGCCTCTGTATTGATCCACAAAGCTGATAATACACCTTTCTGTATATTTATGCAACCACTCACACATCATCTCAAACTTCTCTGTATGATACTGCAGCGTATAAACATCATTTAAAATAATCGGGTCAAACCTCCAGTCTACCCGATCTCTTCCTATTCTTTCGCTCAGCAAAAGAAATGTAGCCATACTCTCTTCCATAGTCGGAAGATTCGGCTCCAGATCTTTGCCATAATCTGTAATTGTCATTTCAAAATAATAAGGGAAGCCAAGCAGATCGATCATCTTGAGATAAGGCAGCATCGGCTCAGGGTTCTTCGTCCAGAACACAAAACAGTCCACCGTCTCCGGGGACAGTTCAATCCTGCTGACCTTTTTTCTGTTGTACGGATTCGGAACAAGTACTTCTCCTCCCACCAGTCGGTTCATAAACCACTCCGGATACAGGGCAGGAATATCTGTCCGTCTGCTAGCACTTATAATCATCTCTGGCTCTCCCTATTTACCAAAATTCGCTTCTACCAACCTGCAATATTCTTCATAAGCAGGCTCTCCGGCAAATACATCGCGAAGCGCATCCCGCACTCCTTTATAATACCAGCCAATCATACCCTTATCCTTCATTCGGAATCGATTCCAGAGTTCTTCCCCATATACCGGATAATCACGGTTAATGTCTCTCATATTAGACAACTTATCTGCCAGCGCAATCTTCTGTACATCCGGATCAGCTTCCTTAATGTGACATACTGTTCGGTTCTTACGCTCGATCCAGGTCTTGGACTTGTCCTCGCTCTCCTGCGCTACCAGCTTAGCCACCCGTTCTGAAAACTCTCTGGAAATGACCTCTTCCGTCACACCTTCGCAGTCTTCTATGGTATCGTGAAGATAAGCTGCACTGATGACTTCTTCATCTGTTGTCATAGAGCAATATCTCCTACTTCAATCGGATGTACGATGTAAGGTCGTCTGGTTCCCTTTCGAAATTGTCCTCTGTGTGCCCTGGTTGCAAATTCGATTGCCTTATCGATCATGCTTTTGTACCTTCTCCTTGTATTCGCTTCTGATAGTTTCTGATAATTTCTGTTTTTATTATCCGGCAATTTTCTACTGTCGTCAACCCCCTCATTCCGTATGTTCACTATTCATTGCTTTTATTTTCATTCTGGATACGGTATACTATACTTACATCATTGTGATTGGAGCGCAATAATTCTATGAATCAGAAATATATACTAGTAACAGGTGCTTCCCGCGGAATCGGGCGGAGCATCGCCTTAAAATTCGCCAGAGAAGGATATCATGTTTTCTTAAACTGCCGAACTTCTCTGAATGAACTTGAAGAAGTACAAAATAAAATCCTGAGTATGCCCGGCGGAAGCTGTACTATAACTACCGGTGATGTAGGTGATCCGGATCAGGTGCGCCGGATGTTTCAGGAAATTCATAAAATATGTCCCGGCTTAGATGTACTGGTCAACAATGCCGGTATCAGCCATATCGGACTTCTGATCGACATGACTGATAACGAATGGGATCGTCTGCTGGCTTCCAATCTGTCGTCTGCATTCTACTGCTCCCGCGAAGCACTGAAAGATATGGTCTCTGCCAAATCCGGACGGATCCTGAATATCTCATCCATGTGGGGAACTGTCGGTGCTTCCTGCGAGGCTGCTTACTCTGCTGTCAAATCCGGCATGAACGGACTGACCAAAGCACTTGCAAAAGAGTATGCTCCCAGCCATATTGCGGTAAATGCACTTGCATGCGGTGTTATTGATACAGAGATGAATCATCAGTTATCCGCCGAAGAACGCGCTGCACTTGCTGAAGACATTCCGGCAGGACGATTTGCTGACCCAGATGAAGTTGCAGATCTTGCATGGCAGATTATTAACAGTCCGGAATACATGACCGGACAAGTCATAGGAATAGACGGAGGGTATATCTAACAAACGTTAGATATACCCTCTTACTTTTCTTTTATGCTTCTTCTCTACTACTTTACAATCTTTAATATCTCTTTGCTGAGCGGCGTTCCCGCTTCTTTTAATAACTCAAATAATATCGCTTCACTGCTCGTAAGAACAGCACCTTCCTGTTCTGCTCTGCGGATCGCCATCTCGCGGTCACTCTCTCTTCTGCTTCCAATGCAGTCTGTCACAAGTACAGGCACATACCCTGCCCCCGCCAGATCGATCACCGTCTGCAATACACAACAATGTGCTTCCATTCCGCATACCAGAATATACTTCTTATCATGAATCTTCGGCTCTGCCACTTCCAGTGCACTGAAAGAAATCTTATCCAGATATTCTGTCTCTCCGGATGCTTCCCAGACCTCCGGCACAGACATCCCCAGTCCCTTTGTATACTGCTGTGTTACAGTCATCGGAATCTCTAATGCTTTTAAGCCCTGAAGCAGAATCCGCACGCGCTCCATCAATGCCTCATGGTCTGCAATCGCAGGAACCAGTCTCTCCTGAAAATCTACGATCAATGCTGCCGTATGTTCTCGTTCTATTCTCATATCACTTCATCTCCAGCACGACAGGACAATGATCCGAACCCATCACATCTGTCAGGATCTTCGCATCTACCAGTCTGTCTTTTAATGCCTCGGATACACAAAAATAGTCAATTCTCCATCCGGCATTCTTTGCTCTGGCACTGAACCGATATGACCACCAGGAATAGATGCCCTCTGCATCCGGATAGAAATAACGAAATGTATCGATAAATCCCGCATCCAACAGTTCGCCAAACTTGCCACGTTCTTCATCGGTAAAGCCTGCATTCTTACGGTTGGTCTTCGGATTCTTGAGGTCGATCTCTCTGTGAGCGACATTAAGATCTCCACAGAACACCACTGGCTTCGTCTCTTCCAGTTTCTTCAGATACGCCAGAAAATCCTCTTCCCATCTCATACGGTAATCCAGTCTCGCCAGCTCACTCTGTGAATTTGGCGTATACACAGTAATAAAATAATAATCTTCAAATTCCAGTGTGATCACTCGGCCTTCCTGGTCATGCTCCTCAATCCCAATGCCATAAGATACACTAAGCGGTTCTTTTTTTGTAAATATTGCTGTTCCTGAATACCCTTTCTTTACAGCGTAATTCCAGTATTGATGGTACCCCGGCATATCCAGATCCAGCTGCCCTGCCTGCAGCTTGCTTTCCTGAATACAGAATACATCCGCATCCAGTTCCTGAAATACATCCACAAATCCCTTTTTCACGCAGGCACGGATTCCATTTACATTCCATGAAACAAATTTCATGTCTCATCCTCCATCTGTCTTTAGTAATATACTTTTCTGAGGAAAAGTCCTCTGGCCGGTGCAAGAAATCCCGCCATGCTTCTGTCTTTTGCTTCCAGCACAAGCGGAAGATTCGACGCTTCTCTCTTACCTGCCCCCACTTCGATCAGTGTCCCGGTAAGAATTCTTGCCATATGATACATGAATCCCGATCCATAATAAGTAATGCGCACTTTATCTCCTGCCCGCACTACCTTGATACTGTAAATCCTTCTTATTGTATCTCTCGTCTCACGGTTATCTGTAAAGCTTGTAAAATCCTTCGTTCCGACCAGATAATCCGCCGCATCACGCATTGCCTCAATATCCAGCTTGACCGGATAATGGTAACAATACTTCCGGGAAAATACATCAGGTTTTTCCCGGCAGTCTATATAATATTCATACTTCTTTCCCTTGGCACTCTTTCTGGCGTGGAATCCATTGCGCACCAGTTCCACCCGGATGATACGTATATCTTCCGGCAATGAACGGTTCAATGCATCCTTCAGGTCTTCCACATCGTACAGCTTCGACAGCTTCACGCTGGCCACCTGACCACGTGCATGCACGCCACTGTCCGTACGTCCGGAACCGTCTACCTGTACACGGTATCCTACCATACGTCCGATCGTCCATTCCAGGATATGCTGGATCGTATTGTCCGTCATAGCCTGGCGCTGCCATCCCTGATAACGTGTGCCGTCATAGGAAATGGTCATCTTATATGTTCTCATACATTACTCCGTCTATTTATCCCCCTTTGAACGATCCAACATCATCTTCTTGATCTCGTCCATAAAGGTGTTCACATCCTTAAACTCTCTGTATACAGAAGCGAAACGTACATATGCCACTTCGTCCAGTTCTTTCAGCTCATCCATAACAATCTCACCGACATCTGTACTGGAGACCTCTTTTGCTTCCAGATTAAAGATCTTAATCTCAATCCGCTCTACTGTCTTCTGGATCGCCTCAGCAGATACCGGACGTTTATAGCACGCACGGATAATGCCTCGCTCAATCTTGCTTCTGTTATACTGTTCTCGATTGTTATCTTTCTTAATAATGATAAGCGGAATCGTCTCTACCTTTTCATAAGTTGTGAAACGTTTTCCGCATTCATCGCAGGATCTTCTTCTGCGAATCGCACTGCCATCCTCCGCTGGTCTGGAGTCAATCACTCTGGTGTCAGGGTGGTTACAATATGGGCACTTCATTATAAGTCTCTCCTCTTCTCAGTCTGCTGTACCTCAACACGGTTTTTTCTCATGCATTTCTACCAATATAATATCCGGGCCGATCCTTTTGATGCACTGAAATGGTATCACAAGCTCTGTATCTTCTCCAAACAGGAAACAGAACCTGCCGCCCTTAGGCACTATGATTGCTTCGATACAGCCACTGCATTCATCAAATATCAAATCAGTCACATATCCGATCTTACTGCAATCACAGGAATTGATAACTTCCTTTTTCTGAAATTCACATAGTCGCATACGATCACCTCTCTACAGTATATGCAGTAAAAAGGTGATCGGCGCATCAGCTTCTTTAATTATCGGATAATCGTTCCTGTCTTTCCTTTCAGTCCTTCCATCAATTTATCATAAGATGTAATGATGGCTTCTCTGCCTTCCCGCTGCTCGATAAATTCTACCGATGCACGGAACTTCGGAAGCATGTTGTAGACACCAAAATGTCCCTCTTCCATGTACTGCTTTGCTTCCTCTACGGTAATCTCTCCGAGTTCTTCTTCATTCTCTTTACCCAGATTGATACATACCTTTTCAACGCTGGTCAGAATGATCAGTTCATCTGCGTCCAGTTCTTCTGCAAGCTTACCTGCTGCCAGGTCTTTTTCAATTACAGCACTGGCGCCTTTCAGACGGTGATCCTGTTCCAGTACCGGAATACCACCGCCTCCGCATGCGATAACTACCTGATCTGCATTGACCAGGGTCTTGATTGCCTCAATCTCAACAATACTAACCGGATTCGGTGCAGATACAACTCTTCGGAATCCCTTACCCGGTTCTTCTACTACATAGTTACCTTTCTTACGTTCTGCTGCGGCATCCTCTGCCGACATATATCTTCCAAGCACCTTAGTCGGTGTATAAAATGCTTCATCATAAGGATCTACCGTTACCTGTGTCAGGATCGTACTGACAGTACGGAAAATGCCTCTGTCCAAAAGCTCTGTGCGGATTGCATTCTGAAGGTCATATCCGATATATCCCTGGCTCATAGCCGAACATACGGACATTGGGGCCTGTGTGTAATCGGTATGGCTTTTGCCAAACTCATTCAATGCTGTATGGATCATGCCCAGCTGCGGTGCATTACTATGTGTGATCGCTACCTGATATCCTTCTTCGATCAGATCTGCGATCATGCCTGCTGAACGCTTAACTGCTTCCTTCTGCTCTGGAAGTGTTGTTCCCAGTGCTCTGTGTCCTAATGCTACAACCACTTTCTTCTTCATCTATCTGTCTCCTTTATCTTCATTAAAATCTATGCATTATGTATGTAGTAATAATAATATCTGCGATTATGAAATGCAAGCCTAAAGATTCAGCACATCCTGTACGCTATAGAATCCAGGACCTTTATCTTCCAGATATGCCGCACAGTCGCAGGCTCCTCTTGCAAAACATTCCCAGTTATAGGTGTGATGTGTGATCTCCAGGCGTTCACCCATGCATCCGAAAAATACGGTATGGCTGCTCGGAATATTACCGGCTCTCAAAGAATGATATCCAATGGTTCCCTTCTCTCTCGGCGACTCACCTTCGCGTCCGTATACTGCGATATCAGAAAGCTCTTTGCCCATAGCATGTGCCATAATCTCTCCCATCTCTTTGGAAGTTCCGCTCGGAGCATCCTTCTTCCACTGATCATGCATTTCCAGAATCTCAATATCTGCATCTTCACCCAGTGTCTTAGTTACCATCTCCAGCAGCTTATTCATAATATTCACAAGCTTGGAAGTGTTCGCTGCATAAAGCATCGGGATTGTCTTCGCTGCTTCTTTAAATCTTGCAAATTCCTCTTCGCTGAAGCCTGTCGTACCACATACCAATGCCTTGCCATGCTTCACTGCCAGATCCAATACCTTCAGGGCATTCTCCCTGGTAGAAAAATCTATGATCACATCACAACCATCGATTACAGCCGCCAGATCATCTACTACCGGAACGCCGAGATTACGTCCGATCAATGCGACTATCCCCAGATCCTGTCCTACATAATCTCTGCCTGCCGGTGCAACACCAGCCACCATCTCCATATCGTCACGTTCAGCTGCCACCTGTGTGATCAGCTTTCCCATCTTACCTCTAGGTCCAATTACTATCACTTTCATAATACAGACTCCTCTCACATTAAATGAAACACCATGTCCGGTATCTATCGATTCTCATGCGTTCAGTATAACACAAAAGAGTGGGTTTGGGGCAGTCTGAGGCAGACTTTTTATCCCAGTTTCACCACTTCCGGCTCATGTGTAAATGCCGAGAACGTTGCCGTTGCATTCTTAAAGTAGAACACTTCTGCATCTTTCAAAAACTTAACTACTCTTTCCATAAATTGCTCCTCCATATATTTTATATTTAATAACACTTCTTACAAGGTGTTAATCCCTTTGCTTCTGCCTCCGAACGGGACATCTGTGTTGCCGCGTCCGGGTTCATGGTGCCACAATTATTCCGGCTGTGGTACTTGCTGCCTGTAGCAGATACCCATACCTGATCTTCAGTACCCACATCCTGCGTATCTGCTGTCTGACTCTGTACTGCCTGACTTTGTGCCGATTCGCTGCTTTCCGCTTTGCTTTCTGATCCCACAGCCTGAGTTCCCTGATCCTCTGCATCTCCCGGCGTGTAATCATTACACGGCTCTTTACTCCATGTCAGATTTGTACCATCACTTGTGACTGTAATAGTTCCCTGTTTGTCTGTACGATACACCTGGATATCCATGCTTTCCAGTTTATCCATAGTATCTTTATCCGGATGCCCATACTGATTATCCTGTCCACAGCTTATGACTGCATATTCCGGAACTGTCTTCTGCAGGAAATCCCAGGACGTTGCTGTCGCTGATCCATGATGTCCCGGAACCAGCACATCACAGTCCAGATCAATCCCGGAATTACACATTGCTACCTCACTGGATGCTTCCGCATCCCCTGTAAATATAAAGCTGTTGCTTCCATTTGTCAGCTTGATTGCTACCGAATTATTATTACTTCCATTCGGATCGGTTTCTGCCGGTGCCAGTATCTGGAATGAACCACTTCCAAAGGAAAATGTAGTTCCGACTTCCGGATGCTCCATTTCCAGTCCCTTCTCGTCCACCGTATTTACAAAAGAAGTATATAATTTACTGTCATGTACATAATCACTGGATATCACATGATCGACTTCAAATGCATTCAAACAACCAATTAATCCCGCCATGTGATCCGAATCATAATGCGAAGAGATCAGATAATCAATCTTGGATACATTCTGCTCTTTCAGATATGAAACCACAAAGCTTGACGTCGAACGGTCACCGCCATCATAGATCATCGTCTGTCCCTCTGACTGTACCAATATCGACAGACCTTGTCCTACATCCAGAAAATGTACCGTCATATCCCCTGCTTCGCTGTCATCCACAGACTTGTCTTCTGATGTATCATCCTGAGTTGATGAACTATCGGTCTCCTTACTTTCTTTTTGATATAGCTTCGTATCAGCTTTATCTGTGCCGCATGCGCCAAGCAGACACATCATAACCAGTGCCAGAATTGAAGCCATACATCTCTTTTTCATTCTGTTTTTCACATCTATTCCTCCCCAAATGAATATATACTGGTGTTTCAGGGTCTTGCATCCACTTATGCGCAGACTCATGTGGATTCAGGCCTTTTACCCGTTATCATATATTATAACACTTTGACCGAATAGCGGAAATATCACAGATTTTTTTGCATATAAAAAAGCAGATAACGGGAGTCGAACCCGCCTCTCCGGCTTGGGAAGCCGGCGTTCTACCGATGAACCATATCTGCATGTGCCGTCTGTGCAACACTTATATTCTTTATGAATTTGTTTGAAACTTTATGTCTAATCTATAACCGATCCGAATCCAACACAATCGTGAATGGTCCGTCATTGGTCAGGCTGACTTTCATGTCCGCGCCAAAGCTCCCTTTTTCTACTGTCTCTACAGATTCTTTACATTTGGCAATGATGTATTCATACATCTCATTAGCCATATCCGGCTTACCTGCTTCGATGAAGCTTGGACGGTTACCCTTTTTACAGTTAGCATACAATGTAAACTGTGATATCAGAAGCAGGCTTCCGCCTACCGCATCCAGCGACAGGTTGGTCTTGCCCTCCTCATCTTCAAATATACGCAGACCGATCATCTTCTTGATCATCTTATCTGCAATCTCCTTAGTATCGGAGTCAGCCACTCCGATCAATACCATGAACCCTTTCCCGATCTCACCAATCGTCTCTCCGTCTACTTTTACATCTGCATGTGTTACTCTCTGAATTACAAATCTCATTTACTGAACCTCTATCTTATCTATAATGTAGCCTTCCACCGCTTTGCGGTCAATACCGAGAGAGATTGCCAGTTCGCCGTAAAGATTGTCCTCCGCAGTGCGCAGAAAACGCTCATCACTTGCTGTAACCTTCTTTCCCTTCGACAGCCGCAGCTGCTTTCTGGCATACAGAGTCTTGAGTATCTTTACCCATTCTCTGTTGTCACAGGTCTTAAATGCCTGTTTAAATATATCGTCCTTACGCTTTTCATTGTCTATCTGAATCGGATCGATCTCTGTCATATGGGCGATCAGATCTTCTGCTTCCTCTTTCGTAATAACCGGACGCATGATAATCTTATCACTGTCAGCCGGAACATACAATACGCCTCCACGAGAATACACCTGAGATAACGTATAATAATCCTTATTGCCTGAAGCCTCTGACAATTTTAGTTTCCCAATGTCTTCCACTCTGCACACACCATGCTGACCACATACAATATACGTTCCTATCTCAAACATTCTAATTCTCCTTTCTGCTATGTTTCAACTGATATCCTTTCTATATATCCATTAGTTTCAGACAGAAAATTCCAGTTTCCGCCTTTATATACTATATTAGCAGATTTTTGTTTGTTTTGTAAGAACTTTTTTTCTTTTTTTATATTTCAACGCAATTGTCTATACATTTTCTTTCTGTATTTTTGGTCGGAATCTGTGCAAGTATGATTGCCACAAACATCAACACACAGCCAATTCCTTCTCTTGCTGTCAGCGTCTGCCCGAGGAGCACCCATCCTGAAAGTACGGAAATGCTGGATTCCAGGCTTAAGATCAATGACGCCACTGCCGGATTCATACCTTTCTGTCCAATGATCTGAACTGTATATGCAACACCACTGGACATAACACCGGCATAAAGGATCGGTCCCGCCGTTTTGATCACTGCATCAAAAGTCACGGTTTCCAGTATCAGCATAAATGGTACCGACAGCACACCTACTACCATAAACTGGATACAGGACATTTTCACATTGTCCGTCTTTGGTGCAAAATGATCAATAACCAAAATATGCATCGTATATACTACTGCGCACAAAAAGATATAGATATCACCTTTTCCTAATGAGAATCCGTCTGTGATACATAAAAAATACAGTCCCACCACTGCAAGCGCTACTGCCATCCAGACTTTCCATCCAACTTTCTTCTTTAAGAAAATACCAAATACCGGCACAAGTACAATATAAAAAGCGGTAATAAATCCACATTTTCCCACACTGGTATACTGCATACCAATCTGCTGCAGGGTACTTGCCACAAACAGGCACAACCCACAGCAAATCCCTCCGATCCACAATACTTTTCTGTCTCTCTGCGGTTCGTTCTGTTCTACTGCTTCTGATCTGCGATTGATTTTATTTAATAAGAAAATGCACGGAAGCAATGCCAGACTTCCGACAAAATTACGGATTCCGTTGAAGCCAAACGGTCCGAGATATTCCATGCCTACGCTCTGCGCCACAAACGCAGTTCCCCATATAAATGCTGCTGTGAATAATAATACAGCATTCTTTGTCTTCATATCGTCTCATTCCTCCTGTTATTTCTTTAATCTAATGCCATTCGTTCTATCTTACCATATCTGTATAAAAATACAAAGTATTACATTCTTTTATTTGCATATCAAATCAAGTATAATAAACCTACATATGGAGGACATGCTTATGAACATTACATTTCACAAATCAACAGGTATTTTTCACTTATATAACAACGACATCAGTTACCTTATGATGATTCTGCCAAATGGTCAGATAGGACAGTTATATTTCGGTGCAGCAATCCGAGACCGGGAAGATTTCTCGCATCTCTTAGAGACTTGCTACCGCACCAATTCTGCATACTATTCCGAGGAACTGAACACCATGTGTCTGGAACATCTAAAACAGGAATATCCGGTATACGGCACTTCTGATTTCCGTGAGCCGGCAGTAGAAGTGATCCAGGAAAATGGCAGTCATCTGTCAGATTTTCAATATAAGGGATACCGCATTGAACACGGCAAACCGCATCTTCCGGGGCTTCCTGCCACTTACACCGAAGATGATTCCGAAGCAATGACTTTGTTTTTGGTATTAAAAGATCCGGTGACCGGACTGATGGCAGAACTTCTTTATACCATTTTCAATCAGGGTGGCATTATCGCCCGCAGTGTACATTTTGTCAATCAGGGGACGGAAATTCTGCACCTTGGCCGCGCCATGAGCCTTTCTCTGGATCTTCCTGATTCCAATTATCAGTGGATGCAGTTCTCCGGTGCATGGGGCAGAGAGCGTTATCTTCATACCCGCGAACTGGTTCCGGGCATCACTTCCATTGGCAGCACACGTGGTGCTTCTTCCCATGAGCACAATCCATTTGTGATCTTAAAACGACCGCATACCGATGAACTCCAGGGCGAAGCCATTGGATTCAGCCTGGTATACAGTGGTAATTTTCTTGCACAGGCAGAAGTAGATAACCAGAGCGTTACACGAATCCTGATGGGTATTCATCCGGATACTTTTGACTGGAAACTTTCCCCTGGTGCTGACTTTCAGACACCTGAAGCTGTCATGGTCTACACCTCCTGCGGATTAAACCACTTAAGCCAGACCTTCCATAAGCTGTATCAGAAGCGCCTTGCCAGAGGATACTGGCGCGACAGACCGCGTCCGATCCTGATCAATAACTGGGAAGCCACTTATTTTGACTTTACGGAAGAGAAACTGTTGGATATTGCCAGACGTGCCAAAGACTGTGGTGTAGAACTATTCGTACTGGATGATGGATGGTTCGGGGCACGGAGAAATTCCTTTGCCGGACTCGGTGACTGGACACCTAACAAAGAGCTGTTACCGGATGGTATCGCAGGATTGTCCGCAAAAGTAGAGGCGCTCGGCATGAAATTTGGTCTCTGGTTTGAGCCAGAAATGGTAAATGCAGACTCTGATCTGTACCGTTCGCACCCGGACTGGCTACTTAAGACACCGCATCGGCATTCTTCCCTTACCAGACACCAGTATGTATTAGATTTTTCCAGAAATGATGTCGTGGAACATCTCTATCAACAGATGTCAGACCTCCTCCGGAATGCACATATTTCTTATATCAAATGGGATATGAACCGTTACATTACCGAATGCTATTCTGCACTTCTACCGGCAGACCGTCAGGGTGAAGTCTTCCATCGGTATATTCTCGGTGTATATGCACTGTATGAGAAGCTGACATCAGAATTCCCGGAAGTACTGTTTGAATCCTGCGCAAGCGGCGGTTCCCGCTTTGACCCGGGTATGCTCTACTATGCGCCACAGGGATGGACCAGCGACAATACCGATGCCGTTGACCGGCTGAAGATCCAATACGGAACTTCCTACTGCTATCCGATCAGTTCCATCGGAAGCCACGTGTCAGCCGTTCCTAACCATCAGCTTTTCCGGATCACTCCATTGTCCACCCGTGCAAATGTGGCATATTTTGGAACATTCGGCTATGAACTGGATCTGAACACCCTGACTGATGAAGAACAGGCTGAAGTCCGCAGGCAGACTACATTTATGAAAAAATGGAGACACTTGTTCCAGTTCGGTACTTTTTACCGGATTGCAAGTCCATTTGACGGTAATATCACAAGCTGGATGGTTGTAAGTGATGATCAGAAGACGGCAATTGTTGGCTGGTATAAGATACTTAATCAGACCAATGCTCCATTCAGCAGGATCCGTCTTTTGGGATTGAATCCCGATCTGTGTTACCATTTGAAAGACAGTACGCAGTCATTCTACGGTGACGAACTGATGCATGCAGGACTTTCAACTTCTGACTCTATGTGTGGTGAACTCATGGGACGGAAGCCAAGCTGCGACTTCGACTCCAGACTTTTCATCCTGCAGGCAGAATAACGTTCCGCCTGACGGCTCGATGAACATTGGCCGCCCTATAGAAATCCGTGCAAGCACGATTTCTGCATGGCGGCTTATTGCACAAACTGGCAGACAAGTCATCCAGACTTATCTGCCAGTGTTATTTTACATTTCCTTTTTATCTCTTTACAAGCTCATCGTAGCGTCCGACATCCTTGCCCTCTTTCAGGCAGATCAGCCGCTGGTTTCTGCTGCCACGGAATAAAAGTGTAATATCCTTTAATTCCTCTACAAACTCTCCGTCAACCAGCACATCAATATACGACAAAATCTCATCCGTCACATCTGTATGGACTTTGCCGCCTGGCTGCATATCCACATCGTACAGATATCCGGAATAACACCAGATATCCTTATTGGGATAAGTCTCTTTTACCCGCTTCATCAGTCTCGCCACTTCCGGCTGATTCTCCGGTTCAAAGGGTTCCCCGCCAAGGACACTTAGTCCCTGAATATAATCCGGCGCCAGGCTCTTAATCAGTACATCTTCTGTCTCTTGTATGTATGGCTGTCCGTAATCAAAATTCCATGTCTCCGCATTGAAACACCCCTTGCAATGGTGTCTGCATCCTGATACAAACAGGCTCACCCGGACGCCCGGTCCATCTGCAATATCATATGTTTTAATATTTCCATAGTACATGCCTGTCATCCTCCATCTGCCTCTGTGTCTATTCATTATATCGATGTCGGGAAGATTGTGCAAGGTCTATCCCGTCATGATATTGACATCCTTTATAATGCCCACGGATTGTTACGTGCTACGCACTCTCACAATCCTACCCGCTATTCGCCAAAGTCTACCGCAAGACGGCATCTCTTCTGAATCAGCTCTTTTGTCTTTAATGGTGTATATTCCATGGTCATTGATCAGTTATGACGTTACCGGCTCCTGAAAATCCTACGATACCGAAAATCTCTCCTTCATCAATCTGAAAGTTCACATCATTCAGCACATGAACTGAATTCTTCTTCGTAAGGAAATGTTTGATTAGTTTCAGACTATACCAAAAGTTTCATCTAAAAGAAAAGAGACGAACCACCCTAACGGTCATTCGTCTCTTT
>OLOZ01001651.1_pt1 | contig 14653 bp, 15 predicted proteins | sample 1673021 | NCBI WGS metagenome assembly OLOZ01 (sample SAMEA3136747, study PRJEB25190) | human gut metagenome | biome: human gut; feature: human-associated habitat; material: faeces | place: Austria | collected 2013
GGGGCCGCCGTGGCGTCGATGAGGTAGGCCAGCTTGGCGCGGGAGACCTTCTGCCGGTCGGTGACCGGGCGCATGACCGAGCCGACGGTCAGGCAGTTGAAGTAGTCGTCCACGAAGATGACCACGCCCAGCACGAAGGTGGCCAGCTGCGCCCCGGCGCGGGTGTGGATGTGGGTGGACGCCCACCGCCCGAAGGCCGCGCTGCCGCCCGCCTTGTTCATCAGGGCCACGAGGATGCCCAGCATCACGAGGAAGACGAGGATGCCCACGTTGCTGGAGTCGGCCAGCTTCGCCACCATACCGCCCTCTTCATTAAAGAACAGGGTGTTCAGCGCCAGCTCCAAGTTGCCGTTGGCGTAGAGTAGCGCACCCGTGGCGATGCCCACCAGCAGCGAGGTGTAGACCTCCTTGGTGTTCAGCGCCAACACGATGGCCACCACCGGCGGCAGCAGACTCAGCGCCGTGCTGTACACCGCGCAAGTGTAGTTCGCCGGGTCCGTGATGGTGCCGGGCGTTGCCGCCGTGCACCACAGCAGCAGCCCGAACACCAGCACCGCGCCGGCCCACGATAGATTCACTTTTTTCATAAAACGATTCCTCTTCTGATTTTTTTCCCCGGCGCGGGGCAGACTATCCCCAAGAAACACAAAGGGGGTGGCCGACGCGCCGGATTATAAAGCGCTGTACTTTGAGCTGTTCCGCGCCAGCGAACAGGCCGCCCGCATCCTGCTGGAAGCCCAGCAGAAAGCGGAGGAGCAGATTATGGAGGACGACCAGCCGCCGATGCGGCTCAGCCCTTCTTCGCCTGAGCCTTCGCCGCGAACTTCGCGTCGTTCACGATGAAGCGCTCGTGCACGCCGCCGCCCACGGGGCCTTTTTCATCATGCAGGGATACCTTAAACACCAGCTTGCGGCCTTCCACGGCGGTCAGCTCGCTCTCGCAGGTCACGGTCATGCCTACGGGGGTGGGGGCGGTGTGCTCCAGCTCCAGCTTGGTGCCCACGGAACCGCAGCCCTCGTCCAGCTCACCCGCCACGCTCATCCAGCAGGTCTTCTCGGCCAGCGCCACCAGCGCGGGCGTCGCGAAGACGTCCAGCGTGCCGCTGCCCATGGTCTTTGCAGTGTTTTCGTTCGTCACGAGCTGGCTCTGCTCGCCCTTGATGCCAACAGTCAACATAAAAATACTTCCTTTCTTCAATCGCCGCACCGGCAAATACTTTCCAGTACCTTGATAGGATACCACACTTTCCGCGCCGATGCACCTGTTTTGGAGGGATTTCTGCAATTTTCCTCTTCCGCTTTTGCCCAAAACGCGCTATGATAGGGCCGAAAGGCGGTGTCCTCTATGAGCGACTTCTGGAAATCCTATGATATCACCGCGCTGGAATACGGCGAAGGCTACCAATGCTATCCTCTTTACGGCAAGATCCATCGAATTGAGCTGGCCCTTTCGCTGCTCTTTATCGTAGGGGTCGCGCTCTGGTACAAGCGCAGCGGGGCGAAGCTGCGCCGGAAGATCTTGGTCGGTGTCACAGGTCTGCTTTTACTGGACGAAGCTGCTCTGCTGCTGGGCATGGCCTTGACCGGCCAGTGGAACTGGAGCTATCTGCCGCTCCATCTGTGCAGCATCAACGTCTTTGTCTGCCTTTACAACACCCTCTTCGACCAGAATTGGTGCAAAGAGGAGCTGTATGCCCTCTGCATCCCCGGCGCGGCGCTGGCGCTGCTCTGCCCAAGCTGGCTCGATGTGCCCTCGTGGTGGACGCTCATCAATCTGCACTCCATCTCCATCCACGCTCTGCTGGTACTCTACCCGGTCCTCCTCGTCGTGGGCGGCTACCGCCCCAGCGTCCGCCGGGTGCCGCAGGTGCTGGCCTTTCTCTTCGGCTCCGCCCTGCCCATCTACTTTCTGAACAAACCCCTGTGCACGAACTTCTACTTCCTTAATAACCCCTACGGCAACGTCATCACCACGGCTTTCACCAACCTGCTGGGTGAAAAATACTATATTCTCGGCTTCCTGCCCGCCATTGCGGCGGCGCTGGCGCTGATGTATCTGCCGTGGGTGGCGGCCGCCCGCCGGAAGTGATATATCCAGATTTGGAACACGCGTGTTCCAAATCTCTCCCCGCTTTGAGACGCGGCGTTTTTGTTTCCAAAAACGCACCCCATTTGCAGATTAAAAATGCAGTTTTCTTGCGTATTGCGGTAAAATTCAAGATTTTTGATTTTGGGGCAAAAATCTTTGCAAAAGCCCTTGACAGGGGCTGTTCTGCGTGATACTATGAACACATGAACAGACATTCATATGAATCCACAGCGAAGGGAGATGCCGAGATGGCCGAAGCAAAAGATGCCCTGCCCGCAGCGCAGCCGCAAGCGGTCGCACTGCCGGACGACGAGGTGCTGTACGAGCTGGCCGACCTGTTCCGGGTGTTCGGCGACTCCACCCGCATCAAGATCCTGTATGCCCTGCACGACAATGAACTCTGTGTGCAGGACATCGCGAACGCGGTGCAGTTGAGCCAGTCCGCGGTGAGCCACCAGCTCCGGGTCCTCAAGGATACCAAGCTCGTGCGGTTCCGCCGGGACGGAAAAACCGTTTACTACGCACTGGACGATGACCATGTGCGCAGCATCCTCTCCTTGGGGATGGAACATATTGAGGAATCGTTGAAAGGCAGGTATTACTTATGAAGAAGAACTACAAGATCGAAGTCGATTGCGCAAACTGCGCGCAGAAGATGGAAGATGCCGCCAACACCGTTGCCGGTGTGGCAAGCGCTACCGTCAGCTTTATGACCCAGAAGATGAAGGTCGAGTTCGCTGAGGGTGCGGACCCCCACGATACCATGGTCAACGTTCTGGCCGCCTGCAAGAAGGTCGAGGACGACTGCGAGATCTTTGATATCTGAAACTAAAAACCGGATGGAAACGGCTCCCCTGCGGGGGAGCCGTTTCCATCCCAGAGCATTTCTCTTGTGGAAAGAAAGTGCGGTTTTCAACAGTTTCCACCGGGTTTTCAACACGTTTTGCGGAAAATCTCAAAAACAAACGGGAAAAAGTCAGATTTCTCCGGGAAAATCTCGTGGAAAACACGGGGGAAAACGTGGAAAAAGTTCTTTTCCGGGGAAAACCTGTTGAAACCGCTCCCCCCCCCCTACCCGACAAAAGGAGGATCCCTATGACCAAAAAACAGAAAAAGGTGCTGTATCAGATCATCGCATCGGTCGTCCTGATCGTGATCCTGCGGCTCCTGCCCGCTTTCCCCACGCCGGTGGAGCTGGTGCTCTACCTGATCCCCTACCTCGTAGTCGGCTGGGACGTCCTGCGCAAGGCACTTCTCGGCATCAAAAACCGCCAGCCCTTTGACGAGTGCTTCCTGATGGCCGTAGCCACCGTGGGCGCCTTCGCGCTGGGCGATTACGTTGAGGGCTGCGCCGTTATCCTCTTCTACCAGATCGGCGAGCTGTTCCAGAGCGTCGCCGTGGGCAAGAGCCGCCAGAGCATTTCCAGCCTGATGGACATCCGCCCCGACTACGCCAACATCGAGGACGAGGACGGCAAGCTGGAGCAGGTGGACCCCGATGATGTGGAAGTCGGCACCGTGATCGTGGTCCAGCCCGGTGAGCGCGTCCCCATCGACGGTGTCATCGTGGAGGGCACCTCGGCCCTGAACACCGCCGCCCTCACCGGCGAGAGCCTTCCCCGCGACGTCCAGAGCGGCGATGAGGTCATCAGCGGCTGCGTCAACATGACCGGTCTGCTGAAGGTCCGCACCACCAAGGAGTTCGGCGAATCCACCGTCTCCAAGATCCTCGACCTCGTGGAAAACTCCAGCATGAAAAAGGCTCGTGCCGAGAACTTCATCACCCGCTTTGCCCGCGTCTACACCCCCGCTGTCTGCTACAGCGCACTGGCGCTGGCCTTCCTCCCGCCGGTGGTCCTGCTGCTGATGGGCCAGCCCGCCCGCTTCGGCGACTGGATCTACCGCGCCTTGACCTTCCTCGTCATCTCCTGCCCCTGCGCGCTGGTCATCTCCATCCCGCTGAGCTTCTTCGGCGGCATCGGCGGCGCGTCCGCCTGCGGCATCCTCGTCAAGGGTTCCACCTATCTGGAAGAGCTGGCCCGCACCGGTGTCGCGGTCTTTGATAAGACCGGCACCCTGACGCAGGGCACCTTCAAAGTAGTGGGCGTCCACCCCGAAAACGGCGTGACCGAAGCCGAGCTGGTGGAAGCCGCCGCACTGGCCGAGAGCTGGTCCAAGCACCCCATCTCCCTGAGCATCAAGAACGCTTACGGCAAGGAGATCGACGCCAACCGCGTCACCGATGTGCAGGAGCTGGGCGGCCACGGCGTGACCGCGAAGGTGGACGGCAAGACCGTCGCCGCCGGCAACGCCCGCCTGATGGCAAAGCTGAACCTCTCCGCCCCCGAAGTCACCGAGCCGGGCACCATCGTCCATGTTGCCATTGAGGGCAAGTACGCCGGTTACCTCCTCATCGCCGACGTGGTCAAGCCCCACAGCGCACAGGCCATCAAGGGCCTGAAGGCGGCGGGCGTCCGCAAGACGGTCATGCTGACCGGCGACGCCGAGCCGGTGGCCAAGGCCGTTGCTTCCGACCTCGGTCTGGACGAGTACCACGCCGGTCTGCTGCCCGGCGACAAGGTGGACCAGATTGAAAAGCTCCTCGCCGCCAAGGGTCCGAAGGAAAACCTTGCCTTCGTGGGCGACGGCATCAACGATGCGCCCGTTCTGTCCCGTGCCGACATCGGCATCGCAATGGGTGCCCTCGGCTCGGACGCCGCCATCGAGGCCGCCGACATCGTCCTGATGGACGACGACCCGGCCAAGATCGCCCTCGCCATGAGCATCGCCCGCCGCACCCTCCGCATCGTATACGAGAACATCGTCTTTGCGCTGGCCATCAAGTTCGCGTGCCTCGTCCTCGGCGCACTGGGTCTGGCAAGCATGTGGACCGCCATCTTCGCCGATGTCGGCGTCATGGTGCTGGCCGTCCTCAACGCCACCCGCGCCCTCTACACCAAGGACCTCGCCCGCAAGAACGAGCGATGACCCCGTAACCATTCAAACGCCCTAGGACTTCCCCGCTTCGGCGGCTGTCCTAGGGCGTTTTTGCGGCAAAGAATCTTTTTTCGGAAAAATCTTGCAATGTCCGCAGATTCTGCTATACTACTACCAAACTAGGGGGTTAGTGTATATGAAAGATTCCGAGATCGCATCGCAGCCCACCGGCACCGTGCTCCGGGCGCTGAAAGCAGCCGCCCCTCAGACGGTGCCGGTGTTTGCCGGGTATCTCGTGCTGGGCATAGGGTACGGCATTTACGTGCAGTCGCTGGGGCTGCCGGTCTGGATGCCCATGCTGATGGGCACCGTCGTCTACGGCGGCTCGCTGGAGTTCGTGCTGGCAAGCCTTTTGCTGGGGGCTTTTTCGCCGCTGTCGGCCTTCCTGATGGCGCTGATGATCCAAGCGCGGCATCTGTTCTACGGCCTTGCCATGCTGGAGCGGTACAAGGGCTACGGGCTGCGCAGCTTTTATATGATCTACGCCATGAGCGACGAGACCTTCTCCATCACCTGCTCCGCCGAACCGCCGGAAGGGGTGGACCGGGGCTGGTTCATGTTCTTCATCACCCTGCTGGACCAGATCTACTGGGTCGCCAGCGCGGGTCTCGGCGCGGTGGTAGGCTCGGTCCTGCCCTTCAGCACCGAGGGTGTGGACTTTGTGATGACAGCCATGTTCGTCGTCATCTTCCTGAACCAGTGGGAGAAGGAAAAGCAGCACATCAGCGCCCTCATCGGCATTTTGGTGCCGCTGGTCTGCCTTGTGGTGTTCGGCTCCGGCAGCTTCCTTCTGCCCGCTATGGCGTGCATTCTGGTGCTTCTGCTGGCGCTGCGCAAGCCCATTGAGAAGGCTGAAGCCGCCCACGGCAAAACGGAGGTGCACTCATGACCACACTGCAAATGGGCATCACCATGGCGATGTGCACGGCGGCCACCATGCTCACCCGCTTTCTGCCCTTTCTGATCTTCTCGTCCAAGGACCAGCAGCCGCCGGAGGTGGTGCGGTATCTGGGCCGCGTCCTGCCCGCCGCCATCTTCGGGATGCTCATCGTCTACTGCCTGAAGGGCGTGACCCCCTTCGCGGGGAGCCATGGCATCCCTGAGGCCATCGCCATTGCGGCGACCATCGCGCTCCACAAGTGGAAGCACCAGACCCTCGTCTCCATTGCGGGGGGCACGGTCTGCTATGTGCTGCTGGTGCAGCTGGTGTTCTGATACGCAAAGAGGGGCTGTTGCAACAGCCCCTTTTTATGTTGTGATTACAGCACGATGAAGGTGCAGGTGGCTGCGGGCAGGGTCAGTTCCCCAGCCTTGGCCGCCACGGGAGCCATCTCCGGCAGAGCGTTGCCCTCGCCCAGCACCAGAGCCTTGCCGTTGCAGAGCATGGTCTCGGCACGGAGGGTCTCGGCGGAGAGCTGATACACCTCGGCGTCCTTGGGCAGGGCGACGGTGGTGGTGTCGGTCCGGCTGTTGTTGATGATGAGGTAGGCCTTGCCGGGCTTGCCGTCGGCGCGGGAATGAGCGTAGACGTGGGCACCCTCCCGGATGGGTTCGGCGGTGTCGTAAGCAGTGTTGCCCATCAGGCGGTGCCACAGCAGCACGGCAAAGTAATTGGGGCGGGGGTCGAAGCTGCCGTGGCTCAGAAAACCATAATCGCTGGATGCCAGCGTGTTGTGGAAGATGATGCCCTTGGTCACGGTACAGAATGCCCCCAGCTCGTTGAGGGTACGGAAAACATCCAGATAGGTGGAAGCCCATGTGGTGCCGCCGCCCCCTGCATCGCCGGATTCCGTGACCCAGATCTCACCGCCGGGGCAGTAGATGTCCCGCTTCTCGGTGTGGTACTGGATCATGCTTCGGGCAACGTCCAGATAATCCTCGCTGGTGGCCCGGTCCGGCAGCCAGTAGGAGTTGGGCATCATGGCTCTCAGCCGCTCGGCTACGCCGTTGTAATAATGGTAGCTGTACACGTCCAGCTTTTCCTGCATCCCCTTCAGCAGAACTTCCAGCGGCACATTCTTCAAAAAGCTGTTGCTGTCCCCGGCCGACTCGTAAGCGGGGTCGCTGTTGGAGGGGCCCTCCGAAGTGCTGGTACCCACGAAAAGGCAGTCGGGGTAATTTTCCCGCAGCCAGCGGGCAAAGATATCCTGATTTTGGGCATACAGCTCCGGGGTGTAGCCATTGGGGCAGCCGGACATTTCCAGCAGGTTGGGCTCGTTGACGAACTCCACCGCGTCAATGGGCTTGCCGTACTCTTTGCTCAGGGCAAAGATCTGCTGGGCCTGACTGGGGTTCCACGGCTCGTCCGCGTGGTGCAGACCCTCGCAGTCGGCCACGGAGATCAGCAGCTTTGCGCCCATCGCCTTGCAGAAGTCCAGCACTCCCACCCACTGCTGGCGGTTCAGGACAGCGCCGTAACCCTCCGGCACCTTGCCGCCGGTATGGCCGTCGAAATCGTAGTAGGTCTTGGTGGCCCAGCTGCCGGAGACCCGGACCCACGAGGGGCCGATCTCTTTGGCCAGCGTCCGCAGCTTCTCATCGTAGAGGTCGATGGGGTCATAATACTGCATCAGCCCGCCCTCGGCGAAGATATTGGCGTTGAGGCCGCCCTTCATTTCAAAGGGCGCCGTGCCTGCGATCTGTTCCGGGGTGTAGGCTTTCCAGAAGGTGCCGCCGGTGACTTCCGCCATCTCGACGTTGTAAGATACCAGCCGCTCATTGCCAACGTACAGCTCACGCAGGGCTTCGGGGTCCAGCTTCACGAATTGTGCCATAGTGATTCTCCTTTTCATTTTTTCTGAATCCAGAATAGCACAGCCCCCGAACCTTCCATGAGGAAGATTTCGTGGAAAAATCGTATTATTTTGAAGTGTTTTCCCACAGCTCAGAATCCAACCCCCAATTTTACGATAATAAGTTGACATTTTGCATTTTCAGCCGTATACTATAGGTACAGGGAAACCTGTGAAGACCGTCTCGTAGAACGCGAGCTGAAAGAAAGTTCACTGAGAAGATTTGGTCGTAGAGCGCGACCAAGTAAAACAAAAGAAAAGTTCACTGAGAAGACTTGCCCCTTGGAAAAGGGGCATTTCTTTTTACGAGGATGTTCCATGATACGATTTGCTTTTTTATCCGACACATTTTTTGAAGATTATCCTGCCAGCCGCTGCCCGGAGATCGAGCAGAAACGCAACCGGCCTTATGTCGTCGTTTTTATTTCCGTCGGTGAGCGAACATTTGCTATCCCCATGCGCTCCCATATCCGGCATCCCCACGCTTTTCTGACCGACAAAGTCAACCGGTGCGGCGTAGATTACACCAAAGCCGTCGTGATCACAGACGAAGCGCGGTACATCGACCCCGTAAACCAGCCGCACATCCGCTCCAATGAGTTCGACGCCCTGCGCGGAAAAGAATATCGTATCCGGTGCGGGATGCAAAAATACATTGAGAAATACAAAAAGGCAAAACAGAGCGAAAAAGAGACCGACAAGCTGCTGGTCCGCTGTTCTACTCTGCAATACTTTGAAGAATACCTCTGATACACAAGGGGCTGTTGCACATGGTTTTAGCCGAAAGTGCAACAGCCCCTTTTCTCAGTGATAGAATGTATCAAAGTTGATCTGCCGATAGAACCGCTGCTGAAGCTGGTCGAAGCTGTCGCAGTTCTGGGCCAGCAGCCACATCACCTTGGTGACGACGGCTTCAATGGTCATATCGTGGGCTTCGAGGAAGCGGAAGCGGTTTTTGACCCGTTTGCCGACCTCGTAAATGCCCACATCGCTGCCCTCGTAGGTGACTTGGGTGGTCAAGATCAGAATTTTGCGGGTCTTGTCGTAGTCGCCCAGACCCTCGGCAAAGGCGTCCATCAGCCGCTGGGGGATGCCGCCGACGCCAAAACTTTCCACAATAACGCAGTCGTATTGTTCAAAGATGGCCGGGATGAGTTCCGGGCCGAGGCCGGGCGTCAGCTTGAGCAGGAAGACCTTCGGGTTCAGGGCGCGGCCAAACTCCACCGGGCCGGTGGGCCACGGCGATGAGACATAGCGCACCAGCCGGTCGCCCTGCACCAGCGCCAGCTCCGGGAAGTTGACCGACGCAAAGGCATCGTAGCTGATGGTCTTGTTCTTCTTGGCGCGGGTGCCCGCGATGACATGGCCGCCGAACACCACCATCACACCCCGGCTGCCTTGGTCGAGGGCGCAGATGACGCTGTCGCGCAGGTTCTTTTTGGCGTCGGTGATCTCGTTGGAGATGGGCTGCTGGGCACCGGTCAGGATGATGGGCTTGTCCGCGTTCTGGATGAGGTAGGACAGCGCCGCCGCCGAGTAGGCCAGCGTATCGGTGCCGTGGCAGATGATGAAGCCATCGTAGAGGGCGTAATTTTCCTGCACGGCCTTCGCCATCATCAGCCAGTGCTCCGGGCCGAGGTCGGTGCTGTCGATGCTGCACAGCGCCAGCGTTTCGGGGCAGCACAGCTCGTTGAGCTCCGGCAGATGGGCCAACAGCTCCTCGCTGGTCAGGACGGGCTTGAGCCCCTGTGCGGTGCGCACGCTGGCGATGGTGCCGCCGGTGGTGATAAAAAGCAGACGCTGCTTGGTCATAAATTTCGATACCTCCACGATCCAATTCAAATCAACTCAGTATAACACACTCCGCCCCGGATGAAAAGTGGGCCGTTTTGGAACTTGGTCACAGATTTTTGCGGGAAAAGGTGTATACTAGAGAAAAAAGGGGGAGCTATCCATGCCGAACATCGTTATCATCGGTTCCGGCCCGGCGGGGGTGTCGGCGGCGCTGTACGCCGCCCGCGCAGGGGTCGAGACCACCGTTCTCACCAAGGGGCCCGGTGCGCTGGACCGTGCCGAACTCATCCAGAATTACTACGGCTTTGCCGAACCCATCTCCGGGGCCGAACTGGAGCGCCGGGGCATCGAAGGGGCAAAGGCGCTGGGGGTGCAGTTCGTGACCACCGAAGCCGTGGGCCTGACCTACATGGATAAGCTCACCGTAGAGACGCTGGCGGGGGATTTCCCCGCCGACGCCGTCATCCTCGCCACCGGAGCCTCTCGCGCCGCCCCGCACATCCCCGGCCTTGCGGGGCTGGAAGGCCATGGCGTAAGCTACTGCGCCACCTGCGACGCTTTCTTCTACCGTGGCAAAGATGTGGCCGTGCTGGGCAGCGGCGAGTACGCCCTGCACGAGGTGCAGGCTCTGCTGCCCGTGGTAAAGAGCGTCACCCTGCTGACCAACGGCTCCCCGCTGACGGCCTCCTTCCCGCCGGAGGTAACGGTCTGCCCCGAAAAGGTGAACGCCATCCTCGGCGAAGAGCGGGTCAGCGGCGTAGAACTGAGCGGTGGCAAAACCGTGGCGCTTTCCGGCGTTTTCGTGGTGCTGGGCGTTGCGGGCAGCACCGCGCTGGCCCGCAAGCTGGGGGCCGAGGTGGACGGAAACCGCATCCTCGTGGACGAACATATGCAGACCACCCTGCCCGGCCTTTACGCCGCCGGGGACTGCACCGGCGGGCTGCTCCAAGTGGCCAAGGCCGTTTATGAAGGGGCGCTGGCCGGCACGGAAGCCGCCAAGGCCCTGCGGAAAGGATAACATCATGTCGGAAGTGCAACCATCTGCCGTCAACCGGAACTGCCTTGCGTGCGCATTCCCGTTCTGGGGCCAGCTCACCCCCGCCGAGCAGGAGCAGCTCTGCCGCTTCACGCGGCCCGTGAAATACCGGAAAGGGGAGCGGGTCCACAGCCCGGTCGAAAACTGCGTGGGCATCCTGTTGCTGCGGTCGGGCCAGCTGCGGGCCTACCTGCTCTCCGAGGACGGCCGCGATATCACGCTCTACCGCCTGTTTCAGGGTGAAGTCTGCATTTTGTCAGCCTCCTGCGTCATGGACTCGGTCAACTTTGACCTTTACATCGACGCCGAGGAGGACACCGAGGCCTACTGCATCGGCGCGGGCGTCTTCCGCCAGCTGATGCAGCAGAATGTCTACGTCCGCTGCTACGCCTACCAGATGACCGCCGAACGCTTTTCCGACACCATGTGGACGATGCAGCAGATCCTCTTCATGAGCGCCGACCGGCGGCTGGCCATCTTCCTGACGGACGAGCTGGCCAAGACCGGCGGGGCCGACCTCCACATGACCCACGACCAGATCGCCCGCTATATGGGTTCCGCCCGCGAGGTCGTCAGCCGTCTGCTGAAGTATTTCGCCGGGGAGGGCCTCGTCCGCCTCTACCGCGGCGGGGTGGAGGTGCTGGATAAGGAGCGGCTGAAACAGATCGCCCACGGCGCATAAGAAAAGGAGCGCATCATCAAGCGATGGTGCGCTCCTTTTTCGATCTTTTCTCAGCTCTTGCAGCCGGATTCCTCTTCCACACCGGTGAAATCGGAAGCCTCGGCGATCTTGGTCACGTCGAACTTGCCGTTCTCGTCCTTAGGGGCAACGACGGGGCTGGCCTCCACAGGGTTCACGGACACTTCGCCGGCTGCGGGCTTCTCTTCGGCCGCTTCCGGCTCTGCGGTGGCCTCAGCCTTCTCGGCCTTGGCTGCTTCCACGGCAGGTGCAGCTTCCGGGGCTTCGGGCTCCGAGGGCTGCCCATTCTCCTTTGCAAAGGCAGGGGGCCATGCGGCACCCGGCTCCGTGGGGGTGTGCTCCGCTTTCGCCTCGCCCTCGGCGTAGGCCTCGGCGGTCTTGGCGGCCTCTTCGGGGTCCTTTTCCGCGTCTTCGGGGAACTCCACCTCTTCCACGTGGAGCGAGCCCTTATCGTTCAGCACCTTGTCCAGTGCCACGATGGCGACGCTGGTGACGGCGACGGCAGCAGCCGCGCCCAGAACACGAAACAACGTTTTCATGGTGAGATCCTCCTTAGATGTGTGGTGGTCAAGAGAATGTTACGACATCGTTCAGCGGCTTTTCGGCGGGTTCCACCGAGATGGCGGTCAGCACCGGGCCCTTGCCGCGGTAGATGTTGTGGAACTTGTAATTGACCTTGGCGGTCACGGTGACCCATGCACGCTGCTCCAGCGCCTTGTAGCCGTCGTAGGAGCAGGGGAAACCGACGAACTGGATGTCCTGCACGCAGCAGGTCATGGCGAAGCGGCCGGGCACGAAGCTGTTCTTGCCCGCGCGGTTGGTCTGGCAGACCTGCGCGAGGAACTTGACGGTCTTGCCCGCGTACTTCTGGGGCTCGTCCTGACAATCCATATACCAGATGCCGAAATCGTCATCGCCGATCTCCACCACAGGCTTGTTCAGGTCGAAGGGGAGCGGGTCGGGGATGTCGTCGTAGGCTACGCTGCCGTCGGCGAACTCATAGGCGATATCGCACTTGCGGGATGCCTGACGCACCAGCTTGTGCAGCTCCTGCCGGGCGGCGTCGTTGTTGACGGCCTCGGCGCGGTTGAAGACGATCAGCTCGCTGCGGGCGATCTTGTCCAGCAGCAGGGAGCGCATCGAGTTGTCGCGGGCGTAGGTCAGGGCCGTGGTGCCGTCCGCCGTGGCGATGCACTGGTAGACGATCCAGTTTTCGGGCAGGTTGTTCGCCAGATCCTGCAGCAGCCACATGCCGTTGTACTCGATGACCACGCGGCCCGCGTCGGCCTCCTTGGCCAGCTTGGCAAGGTTCTGGGGGTTCAGCTCGGCCTTGTCCTCCAAGTTGTAGAGGGTCACGCCGGGGAAGGCGAACTTCTTCTGGTTATACTCTTCTTCGCCCTCTTCGCAGACCAGCAGCAGAGTCTTGTCGCCGGAGTCGAAGTTGGGGTCTTCAAACGTTTCCTGAATGAACTTGGTCTTGCCGCTTTCGAGGAAGCCGACAAACAGGTAAACGGGGATCTCATTTGCCATAGTGATTTTTCTCCTCTTTCCGGGATCAGCAGCCGAACAGGCCCGCAATGGCCTTTTCGTCCAGCTTGGAGCCGATGACGACCAGCTTGCCGCCCACATCGGCACCGCGGGAGCGGACCTCCCACTCGCCGGGCACATAGTCGAACTCCAGCCAGCCGTCGGCGCCGCCGTCCACGATGCCCTTGGAACGCAGGATCATGCCGTACTTGCCGGAATCCAGCTCCGTGAGGGCGTGCTCGATATCCGCCTTGGCGATCTTCTTGGCGGTCTCGACGCCCCAGCTCGTGAAGACCTCGTCGGCGTCGTGGCCGTCGTGGTGATGATGGTGGTGATGGCCGCAGCAGCAGTGGCCGTCCTCATCATGATGATGCTCGTGCTCGTCATCGTCATCATGGTCGTGGTGGTGATGCTCATGCTCATCATCGTCGTCGTGATCGTGATGGTGGTGGCAGCAGCAGTGGTCATCCTCATCCTCGTGGTCGTGATGATGGTGATGCTCGTGTTCGTCCTCGTCATCATCCCCGTCGTCATCATCGTCGTGGTGATGGTGGCCGCAGCTGCACACGCCGTTCTCATCGTAGTGATGGTGATGATGCTCGTGTTCTTCTTCCTCGTCCTCGTGGGCGTGCTCCTCGTTGGCCTTGGCAGCCATGGCGATCAGCTCTGCCTTGAAGTCGTCCTTGGTGGACATGGCGTTCAGGATCTGCTCACCGGTCAGGGCATCCCATGCGGTCGTGACGATGGTCGCAGTGGGGTTCTTCTCGCGCAGCATGGCGACAGCGGCAGCGATCTTCTCCTCGCTGGCGGTCTGGGTGCGGCTGAGGATGATGCAGCTTGCGTGGCTGATCTGGTCATCGTAGAACTCACCGAAGTTCTTCATATACATCTTGACCTTGTTCACGTCGGCCACGGTAACGAAGCTGTTCAGCTGAACATCCAGATGCTCCGCCACACCCTCGACGGCGCGGGTCACGTCGCTCAGCTTGCCGACGCCCGACGGCTCGATCACGATGCGATCCGGGTGGTACTGCTCCACCACCTGCTGCAGGGCAGCGCGGAAGTCGCCCACCAGCGAGCAGCAGATACAGCCCGCATTCAGCTCGTTGATCTGGATGCCGGACTCCTTCAAAAAGCCGCCGTCGATGCCGATCTCGCCGAACTCGTTCTCGATCAGAACGACCTTCTGGCCCGCAAAGGACTCTTTGATGAGCTTTTTGATGAGGGTCGTCTTACCGGCACCAAGGAAGCCGGAGAAAATATCAATTTTGGTCATAATGCTGTTGCCTCTTTCTTTTTCCAAAGCCCCCGCAAGGGGCCGTCAAGCAATCCGAGCCGCAGAGTGCTGGCTCAAAAATCCTTATATTCCTATTATAACAAGGCTGTCAATGGGAAAACGCCTTTTTTCATGAGAAAATTGTAACTTTTTTGCATCTCCTTCCCCAAATCTGCTATACTGGGCTTATCAAAATTTTTTCGGGAGGATGCCGCAGTGACTGCACAGATAATGCAAATCGAAAACAAACCTTGCCGTATTTACGGCGAACCCCATGCAGAATACCTACTGCTCCAAATGACAGGCGAACACGAGCTGCAAAGCATGGAAAGCGAGGTTACCGCTATTGCACAGAGTGCGCACCGCTTTCTGTTTGCGGCCATTCCAGTGGAAAGCTGGAACGATGCACTTTCTCCGTGGGAAGCCCCTGCTGTGTGGGGAA
>OLOZ01001653.1_pt1 | contig 14642 bp, 10 predicted proteins | sample 1673021 | NCBI WGS metagenome assembly OLOZ01 (sample SAMEA3136747, study PRJEB25190) | human gut metagenome | biome: human gut; feature: human-associated habitat; material: faeces | place: Austria | collected 2013
GCTGGGCCACGGTCAGGCCGAACAGGCCCGCGCCCACGACCACCAGATCGGGATATTCCACCGCTTCAGTCATAAGAACAACCTTCCGAACTTAAAACAAACACACAATATTCGTGTGCGATTCCTCATCAAGCATACCCGTCCGCCCTCCTTAACGCGGGATGCTCATGGGGAAGCGGCATTTTGACGTTTGATTTCCCTGTGTCGCTGGTCGTGGGGCTGGCTGCTTCACGGATCATGGCATGGTCTGTGTGGTTCGTGCGCGGCCTGTGGCGCGGGTTGCGCTGCGGTTCGTGCGGCTTGCGGCGCGGTTCGGTCCGGGCATGGTGTACACTGGTCTTTGCCTCCGCGTGGCGGTACGTCACCCAACTCCCCCAGGGCAGGAATGCAGCAAGGGTAAGTGGCCTCTTCCGGGTGCGTGGAGGTTTTCTTATATCTTCATGCCATTCGCGCATACCGTAGAGCCAATGCCGTATTCTCGATGATTATGACCGACGAATTCAAGCCAATCATCCGAGACCCGCACAAGTCCGCGAATATGCTGGAACAGCCGGTCGCGTCCGTTCCCGTGCCGCAGCCGCCGTCTGATCCGATCGAACAGGTGCTTTCCCCACGTGAAGTGAGCGAAGGGCTTGCCAAAGCCGATCCGCTGACCCGTCATCCGCGCGTGTCGAGCATTATGCTCAGCGTGGTGTTCGGTCTGCTGCTGCTTGCCGCCGCGGTGGGCGTCTGGTGGTTGGGCGTGCGCACGATGGAAGGCCAAAGCTATGAAGACATGGTCTGGTCGAAATTCGATGCGGCCCTGCCGGGATGGCTGGAACCGGTCGTGCATGTTTTCACCATTTCCACCGTTGTAATCGCAACAAGCGCGATTATGTCGATAATCGCCCTCGCCGTACTTATCGTAAGAAAACGATGGCTGTTGATTGCTCAACTGGCGGTATTCGGCGGAATCTGCTTTGCCGCAGCAGAGTTGCTGAAGCCGCTGCTGCCACGTCCGTACTTAATCAATCTGGAATCAAATCCCAATAATTCCGCGCCTTCCGGGCATGTCATACTCGCCGCCGCGGCAGGAATGATCCTACTATGCGCCGTGCCTCGCGTATGCCGTGCGCTCGTTGCCGTGATCGGCTGGCTGTATGCGGTACTCGTCGGATTGTCGGTGATTGCGGGACAGTGGCACCGGCCGACCGACGTGATCATGGCGTTGCTGATCGTCGGCGGAGTGGCAATGATCACGCTTGCCGCGACGTTTGCGAACGGCATGGATGAGCCCGGTTCGCGTGCGTCGTCGCCTTCCGTGCAGATCGTCGGCAGCGTGCTGTTGACGTTCGGCGTGCTCGGCACCCTGTATGGCGCATACATTATTTGGCAGATTCAGCCGGGACTTGCGATGAGTGCGGAATGGACGAATTCTGGTGCGCACCTTTCCACGGTGATTCTGACGGCTTCCGTTGCGTCGTTGGTGTTCGGGCTGGTGTTGACCATGCGTCAGCTGACCGCCTCGCCATTGACGAAACTTGGGCTTGTCGGCGCACCTCCGGCCCCTCCGAAACGCTGACGGCAAAACGTACGATCACGCCGAAAATTTCCGGCACCGGTCGCTCGCGCCACACGGACGGTTTGCCAACTGCATACGGTCAGTGAGTATTATTGCGTTGCAAACGCTAGTAATAAGGAGTGGCTATGGCTACCGGCAGCAAGCTCGTGATTGTGGAGTCTCCCACCAAGGCCAAGAAAATCGGTGGGTATTTGGGCTCCGAATATACGGTGATGGCCTCGGTCGGCCATATTCGAGATCTTGCGCAGCCGAGCCAGGTGCCGGCCGCCGACAAAACCAAATTCGGCAAGTTCGGCGTTGACGTGGAAGACGGATTCAAGCCGTACTACATCGTCGATGGCAACAAGAAGAAAACCGTGTCCGAGCTGAAAAGCGCGTTGAAAAAAGCCGACACCCTGTACCTCGCAACCGATGAGGATCGCGAGGGAGAGGCCATCGCCTGGCATCTGGTACAGACGCTCAAGCCGAAAGTGCCGGTTAAGCGCATGGTGTTCCACGAAATCACGAAGGAAGCCATCAAAGCGTCGCTTGACAATACTCGCGACGTTGACGACGACATGGTCGACGCCCAGGAAACCCGCCGTATTCTGGACCGCCTGTACGGCTATGAGCTTTCTCCGGTGCTGTGGCGCAAGGTTGGGCCGGGTCTTTCCGCGGGCCGTGTGCAGTCCGTCGCCACGCGTTTGATCGTGGAGCGCGAGCGCGAGCGTATGGCGTTCGTGCGTGCCCCGTATTGGGATGTCACCGCAACGTTGGAGGCGCCGGATGCCGATGGCAATAATGTTGCGTTCGAGTCTCGTATGGTGTCGTTGGGTGGCCGTCGTTTGGCTGGTTCCAAGGATTTCGGCGCCGATGGCAAGCTGACTGCGGCCGGTGCGAAGGATCAGGTCGTGCAGTTGGACGAGGCGCAGGCTTCCGCGATTGCGCAGGCATTGGAATTTGCAACGTTTACTGTCGCGTCGATGGAAACCAAGCCGTACCGTCGCCGTCCGGTTCCACCGTTTACCACGTCCACCTTGCAGCAGACCGCCGGCAATCGTCTCGGCATGAGCTCGCGTCAGACCATGCGTGCTGCGCAAGGATTGTACGAAAACGGCTATATCACCTACATGCGTACCGATTCGGTGACGCTGTCGCAAGAGGCGATCGCAGCCGCACGCGAAGCGGTCGTCAAGCATTTCGGCGAAAACTATCTGTCGGACGCGCCGAAACAATATGCCACAAAGACGGCAGGCGCGCAGGAAGCCCACGAATGCATCAGGCCGGCGGGCGCGAAATTCCGTGACCCTGCGGAAATCGCAAGCAAAGTGCCGGCCGACCAGCTCAAACTGTACACGCTGATCTGGCAGCGCACGCTTGCCTGCCAGATGGCAGACGCAACCGGTTCCACGGCGACCGTGCGACTGTCCGCGTCGACCGAATCGAATGGGGAAGCCATGTTCCAGGCTTCCGGCACTGTCATCGAATTCCCTGGCTTTATGAAGGCGACCGGTGAAGGCCGCCGCGCATCCGCCGAATCGAAGAAGGGCGATGCTGCTGGAAGCGTTGAACAGGCTGCGCAATCCGGTAAATCCAGCAAAGCGGATAAGAAGTCGGATGACAATGTGTCGCTTCCGCCGATGAATCCGGGCGATGCGCTCGCCGCGGTGGCGGTTGGTGCCGACGGACACGAAACTCAGCCTCCGGCGCGTTACACCGAAGCGTCGCTCGTGAAAACGTTGGAACAGAAGGAAATCGGTCGCCCGTCCACGTATGCGAGCATTATTTCCACGATTATCGATCGCGGGTACGTGTATGAGCGCGGTCGTGCGTTGATTCCGTCGTGGCTCGCGTTCTCCGTGGTCAAATTGCTGGAAACGAAGTTCCCGCGGTATGTGGATTACGAGTTCACTGCCGATATGGAAAGCGGTCTTGACCAGATTGCGAGCGGTCAGGAGACCGGCAGGAATTGGCTGACCCGCTTCTATTTCGGTTCCGGTGAGGGTGCCGCGCAGTCTGCGGACGAGGCGCATGCCGGCTTGCAGCAGCAGGTCGCGCAGTTGGGTGAAATCGACGCTCGCGAGATCAATACGATCGAGATCGGCGACGGTTTGCATGTGCGCGTCGGTCGATATGGCCCGTATTTGGAGGATATGAACCATCTGGATGATGAGGGCAATCCGAAGCGTGCCTCGCTGCCGGATACGCTCGCTCCGGATGAGCTGACGGTGGAAGTCGGTCATGATTTGATCGAGAACCATTCCGGCGGTCCGCGCGCTCTTGGCGTCGATCCGGTTTCCGGAGGCACCGTTGAAGTGCGTAATGGTCGTTTCGGGCCGTATGTTGCGCTGGTGATGCCTTCTGCCGATGCCGGCGATGCTGGTGATGCTGCCGGTGGCGCTAGTGAGAAGCCGAAGCGCGGCAAGGGTGCGAAGAAAGCCGCTGCCGATCGCCCGAAGATGGCGTCGTTGTTCAAGACGATGAGTCCGGAATCGTTGACGTTGGATGATGCGTTGCGTCTGCTGAGCTTGCCGCGTGAAGTCGGTTCGTATGAAGAGGTGGATGCGCAGACCGGTGAAGTGCAGACGGTTACCGTGCAGGCCAATAATGGTCGTTACGGTCCGTATTTGACGAAGACCGGTGCCGATGGCAAGTCGGATACGCGTTCGCTTGCTTCGGAAGATGAGATTTTCACGGTTGATGTGGATAAGGCGAAGGAACTGTTCGCCCAGCCGAAGTATGGCCGTGGGCGTGGCCGTGGCGCTGCGAAGCCGCCGCTGCGCGAATTGGGCGTCGATCCGGAAACGCAGAAGCAGGTGACCATCAAGGAAGGCTTCTACGGCGCGTATATCACCGATGGTGAGACGAATCGTACGTTGCCGAAGCAGTATGCTCCTGAGTCGATCGAACCGGCCGAGGCGTTCCGTTTGCTGGCTGAGAAGCGTGCGCAGGGCCCGTCGAAAAGGCGTGGACGTAAGACCGCCGCCGGCAAGGGCGGGGCTAAGAAGGCTGGTGCTGCCAAGGCTTCTAAGACTTCCAAGGCGGCTTCCGTCGATAAGGCTCGTGCCGATCGCCGTGCCAAGGTGCGCGAGTTGGCCGATAAGGGTTGGGCCAACACCCGTATCGCCAAGGAGATCGGTTCCACGCCGACCACGGTGAAGGCCGATGTGGAATGGCTTGCCGCCAACGAAGGCTACACCCGTCCTGCCGTAGTTCCCGCCCGGTGATGAACAGTCCGGTGGACTGTTCGTAGCAGTGAGCAGCGGTAGCGTTGCGAACGCCGCAATGTAGAGTGATGAATATGCAAGGCATATTCATCTCCTTTGAAGGTGTAGACGGCGTCGGCAAAACCACGCAGGTCGAACGATTGCGTGCGTATGTTGAGGCGCAGGGGCGTGAATGCGTGGTCACGCGCGAGCCGGGCGGTACTGTGCTTGGTGCGGCGATTCGCAAGCTGCTGCTTGGCGGTGTGGAAGGTTCCGACGCGGATATTGCTCCGCGTGCGGAGGCGTTGCTGTTCGCCGCCGACCGTGCCCAGCATGTTGCCGAGGTGATTCGCCCTGCGCTGGAACGCGGTGCCGTGGTAATTACCGATCGGTACCTTGATTCTTCTCTTGCATACCAGGCTGGCGGCCGCGAATTGACGGCAGGTGAAATCCGCGACTTAAGTATGTGGGCAACGTGCGAGTTATTGCCGAATCGCACGTATCTACTGGATCTTGACCCTGTGCAATCGCATGCACGACTACAGCATGATGAAGATCGCATGGAATCTGCAGGAAACGATTTCCAACGTCGTACACGACAGGCGTTTCTTGACTTGGCAAAGGCGGAATCGCAACGTTTCCGCGTGATTGATGCCAGCCAATCCATCGATGAAGTATGGGCGCATATTCAGTCTGATTTTGCGCAAATCAGTCAAATGAAAACTTTCCAATCGGAGGCTGCCCAGTGAGCGTGTGGGATTCGATTGTCGGCCAGCAGCGGGTTGTCGAACAACTCAAAGCCATCGCAAGTGGCGATCCAAAAGCCATTGCACAATCCTGGCTAATCTGCGGTCCTCCAGGATCGGGCCGTTCCAATGTGGCGCGCGCGTTTGCGGCGGCGCTGGAGAGCCCCGATCATGGTCTTGGCGACGAGCCGACCAAAGCCGTGCAGCAGGTGCTTGCCGGCACTCATCCCGACGTGACCGTGCTTGCCACCAACAAAGTGACCATCGGCATCGACGAGGTGCGAGACATCATCACCACTTCCGAACAGATGCCGAGCACTGCGCCGTGGCGCATCATCATTATCGAAGATGTCGATCGCATGCTGGAACGCACCACCAACGTGCTGCTCAAGGAGATTGAGGAGCCGAGCGAGCACACGATTTGGCTCTTGTGCGCGCCGAGTGCGCAGGATGTGTTGCCGACGATTCGCTCGCGCACTCGCATCGTCAATCTTGCCGTGCCTTCCACGCAGGCAGTGGCCGCATTTCTGGAACAAAATGGCGGATTTGAGCCGAAAATCGCGGTACGTGCCGCACGCCTTGCAGAAGGGCATATCGGCATTGCGCGCTTGTATGCGGAGAATGAGCAGGTGATGTCTGACCGTGACGAGCTGATTGTGGGTGTGCTTGGATTGCGTCGCGCGTCGGATGCGGTGCTGCTTGCCGGCAATCTTATCGACAATGCGAAAGCGCAGGCCGAAGCGGAGGTGAAGGTCAAGGCGGCAGAGGCGGAAGCTGATTTTCGTAGGATCAATGGGCTTGGGGCGAAGGATCGTATTCCTCCGAAACTGCGTGGCGCGTACAATGCGATCGCCAAAAAAGACGAGCTGAAGCGCCAAACTACGCGACTTACGCGTGATGTGCTTGACCGTGCGTTGAACTCGATTGCCAGTATTTACCGTGATGTGGCTGTGCTGCAGAACAATGCCGAGGATTCGGTGGGGCTGATCAATTTGGAGAATCGTTCATCGATCACCGAACTGTCGGTGCGGCTTACGCGTGGGGGAGCGGTGCGGCGACTGGAGGATATTGCCGTTGCGCGTCGCCGCCTGGCCGGCAATGGCAATCCCGTACTGGTCTTCGAAGCCCTCTTCTGCTCTCTCATCGCCAGCTAGGGCTAGCGGCGTTGGCACATACTGTTTTCCGAGGGCAGATTCTTCCAGCGGGTGGGGAAATGGTTGTTTGGCTGTATGATTCTGGCTTGCTATCGTGCGATAACTGCCGGCAAAATTGCAAAAATTGCGATTCAGCGCTGGCAGTTGGTGGATTCGCGGACGATGAGTTGCGGCGCGAGTGAGATGTGCGCGGGGCTGCCGGGGGCGTCGTTGAGTAGGCGTAGCGCTTCGGAGACGATTTGTTTGAACGGCGGGCGCACGCTGGTCAGCGCCGGCATGGTGGTGCGTGCAATCGGCGAATCGTTGTAGCCAACCACCAGCACATCTTGAGGCACGCGAAGCCCGAGCGAATGCAACGCCACCATCACACCGAACGCGATCGCATCGTCGGCGCACACCACTGCCTCCGGCTGTACGAGTGGTTCGGAGAACAGTCGCATGGCGCAGTCGAAACCGCGTTGCACGCTACGATCGCCGAACTTGTTCCATTCGGCTTCGGTGTTCAAGTGGTGCGCGCGCACCTGCGTGTGGAACATGGCGAACAGTTCCGCCGATTCGAAGGAGATTTCCTTGCCGGCCATGTATGCCACGGATGCGATGCCACGTTCGGCCAAATGCCTGATCACGATTTCCATGGCGGCGTTTTCGTCGATGCTCACCATGGATGTGCGGGATGAGCATCGACGGCCGCCCACCTGCACAATCGGCAATGTGGAGGCGTAATGTTCAAGTTCCTCGGAAAGGTAGGCTCCCCAGGCGGGCAGTACGATCAGCCCGTCAACATGGCGGTCCACCAACGATTCGATGCGTTGTATCTGCGTGGCCTGATCGCCGCCGATGCCGAGCAGCAGTTGCTGCGAATCCACGTCGATGACGGGTTCGATTTCGTCAAGCAGTTGCGCGCAGAACGGGTCGGTGGCGGTTGGAATCACCAGTCCGATGGTGTTGGTGACGGTGCTGCGCAATGCGCTCGCCGCATAATTGACCGAATAGTTGAGGTGTGCCGCGGCGGCTCTCACACGTCGTGCGATGTCGTCGTCTTTGGTGCGTTTTCCGGAAAGCACGCGGGAGACGGTGGCGATGGAGACGTTGGCCAGCGCGGCGACGTTCGTGATTGAACTGTTCGTCGAAGTAGCCGAAGCCGAGGCGTTGTCGGTTGTGCGTGCCATGCTCTCCTCCCAAAATCATTCGAAGTATTGGATTATTCGAATTGCTGCCGTGTCTCAATCGCGTATTCAGGAATAAAACAGCCACCCGTCGAATGCGGCAGGTGGCTGAAGCAAGTATCGCAATCATGCATATGGAATTGCGATCGCATTGCGATTTCATAACTGAAGATTGTTGAATATCTTGCGAAATCCTCGAAAATCTTCAGAAAAGAAGATCACTCGGCGTTGACGAGGATGTTCAGCAGGTTGTCTGCCACGGTTTCGTCGTCGGCACCCTGCACATCGATGACCACGGAATCGCCCTGCTTGATGCCCAGGCCCATGATGGACAGGATGGAGCCTGCCGGAACCGGGTTGCCGCCTTCCTTGGCGATGGTGACGGTGCAGCCGGAAGCGGTGACGGCCTGGGAGAACTGTGCGGCCGGACGAGCGTGGATACCGACGGGATCGTTGATGACGGTGGTGCGGGTTGCCATGATGGACACTCCTTTGAGTCGTTATTGTTGATTGTTTTCTGTTGTGTTATTTGAAAGTCGTGCTGCTTGCCGAGCGAAATGCATCGGTGCGCCGCTGGTGATTACTATAGCACTTTTCCACGAAACGCAGAAAACGTTTACTGGTTGTGTGTTGCGGTTTAAAGCGTGTATACTGTGGGCAGGCTGAAAATGATTTACCGGCAAAGACGGTGGAAATCATTGCGGTAACTCAACGCGCAAGGCAGGCGCGGAAATCACAAGAACACGTTCGGCTCGCGTTCCTTTCGCGAGCAAACAACAAACGCAAACGACAAAACAAGGAAACAGGTCAAAGGAGTTCACATGATCATAAAGGGTGTTGGCATTGGTCGCGGCGTTGCAGTCGGCCCGGTCATCCGTATAGCGCAGCCGCTGCCGGAACCGTCGGACGCCCCGCGTGCGGAAGGCATTGCCGCCGAAAGCGAAATCGCCCGCGTGGAAAAGTCCCTCGCACTGGTGAACGCCGACCTGAACCGTCGCGCCGAAGAGGCCGCCAATGGTGACGAAGGCGCCAAGCAGGCCGCTCCGATTCTGCAGGCCATCGCCATGTTCGCTTCCGATCCGTCGCTGGCCGAATCCATCAAGGGGCTGATCCAGCAGGGCAAGACCGCCGAACGCGCGGTGCTCGAAGGCTTCGCCGCGGTGGAAGACATGTTCCGCGCCATCGGTGGATATCAGGCCGAGCGCGCCGCCGATCTGCATGATGTCGGCCAGCGCGTGATCGCCGACCTTATGGGCGCTCCCGCACCGGGCCTGCCGCAGAGCGAAACCCCGTTCGTGCTCGTTGCCGAGGATCTTTCCCCCGCCGACACCGCGGCGCTCGACATGAGCAAGACCCTCGCCATCGTCACCTCGCAGGGCGGCCCGACCTCGCACACCGCCATCCTGGCCCGTGCCCGCGGCATCGTGGCGGTTGTTTCCGCAGCCGAAGCCGAGAATCTGACCGACGGCACCACCGTGGTCGTCAATGCGGCCAAGGGCGAACTGGTCGTCGACCCGACCGAAGAGGAGATCGCCGCAGCCGAAGCCGCCAAGTCCCGCGCGGCCGCAGCCAAGGAACTGCGCGGCAATCCGGGCTCCACCAAGGACGGCCACCTCATTCCGCTGCTCGCCAACGTGGGCAAGCCGGCCGACGCAGCTAAGGCGCTGGAATATGGCGCTGAAGGCGTTGGTCTGTTCCGTACTGAATTCCTGTTCATTGGCAACTCCGAGCCGCCGACCGTCGAAGAGCAGACCCGCGCTTACATCGAGCTGTTGAGCCAGTTCCCGGGCAAGAAGGTCGTGATTCGTATGCTCGATGCCGGCGCTGACAAGCCGCTGCCGTTCCTCACTCCGGAAGACGAGCCGAATCCGGCTCTCGGCCTGCGCGGTCTGCGCACCCTGCGCGCCCACATGGACGTGCTCGAAGGCCAGCTCAAGGCGCTCGCCGCAGCCGATGCCGCCACCGACGCGAACCTGTGGGTCATGGCCCCGATGGTTGCCGACCAGCATGAGGCTGACTATTTCGTGAAGCTTGGCAAGAGCTTCGGTCTGAAGTTCGTGGGTGCGATGGCTGAGGTGCCGTCGATCGCGCTTATGGCTGATAAGGTGGCCGACGTGGCCGACTTCGTGTCGATCGGCACCAACGATCTGACCCAGTACACGCTGGCCGCCGACCGTACGCTCGGTTCCGTTGCCAACTATCAGACCGCCTGGCATCCGGCGGTGCTGCGTGCCATCAAGATGATCTGCGACGCGGGCAACGCCAAGGGCATGCCGGTGGGCGTGTGCGGCGAGGCCGCTGCCGATCCGGACTTGGCCGTAGTGCTGGCCGGTCTTGGCGTGAACTCCCTGTCCATGACTCCGGTGGCACTCGACGACGTGCGTGCCTCCCTTGCCGAAGTCACCTTCGAAGAGGCTCAGGCCCGTGCCGAAGCCGCCCTCAACGGCGACTTCTACCACCCGGCCAACTGAGCCGTACTAGCTGTGCCTATCGCCTGTAACGCCTTGTTTTTCAAGCGATGTGAGGTCTGATAGGCCCTGTTTCCCGGACCGACCCCTGCCCGCGTGCCCCACAGGCTCGCCGCAGGGGTCGTTTCGTTATGTTTCGTTATGCCGTCAATTGAAACCTTGTATGAGTCAGACGCTTGAGAGATACTGGGTGCATGAAGATTTCCGCAGATTTCACCGTCATTCCCGACGCGTTTGCCAAGGCGGCGCCGCCTGAGAACTGCATCGACGGTACGCCGATTGTTTCCTTCCCCTTCTACATTGATGCGCTTGATCCTGCAGTGCAGTTCCTGCATTGGGAATTCGTTGATCCGGATTCAATTCCGGTATGCGGTTTCCAGTGGAATCATTGGTCCCTCGCGAACCTGCCCGTGGATGCGCTGATGTACGATTTCAACGATTCTCACGCGCTCGCGATTCCGGCTGATTTCTCGCGCACGGTTTCTGCGATGATTCCTGAAACGGTTCAGGGACGCACGTCCGCCGCCTCGCCGTTGCTGCAGGGCCGCAGCAGTGATCCCGCAGTGACGATGCGTTACAACGGTCCATATCCGCCAGATCAGGATCATGACTACTATCTGCATGTGTGGGGTACCACGGCTCCGCTCGCCGGCCTCAATCAGGGATTCTGGCTCAACGAAATGGAACGTGCGCTGCGTACTTCCGGTACAATCGTTGATCAGGGCGCTATTTTCCTCACTGGAAAAGCCTGATTTGTGAAAGAGGATCTCAAGTAAGGCCAGAAATTTGATTTCCGCAGCAATATAACGATATAAAGATGCGGAAATCAGAAATATATCCGACGAAAACGTATTGACAATAATCGAAAGGATTGCTGAATAATTATGGCGTGCACCACGATTTTGGTTGGCAAAGACGCAAGTTATGACGGATCGACCATCATCGCCCGTAATGAAGATAGTGCAAATGGTGAGTTTTGCCCGAAGCGCTTCATCGTAGTCAAGCCTGAAGATCAGCCGCGCAAGTACAAGAGCGTGCTTTCGCATGTTGAAATCGATCTTCCTGACAATCCGCTGCAGTATACGGCTGTGCCGAATGCCGATCTGAAGGAAGGCATTTGGGGCGAAGCTGGCGTGAACGAAGCGAACGTTGCCATGAGCGCCACCGAAACGCTCACCACCAATGAGCGTGTGCTCGGTGCCGATCCGTTCGTGGAACTCACGCCGGCCAAAGGCAAGGAAGACGAAGAGGGCTATGAGCCGGAAGTCGCCGGTGGCATTGGCGAAGAGGATTTCCTTACTCTCGTGCTGCCGTACGTCACCACCGCCCGTGAGGGTGTGGAACGTTTGGGCGCTCTGCTTGAGGAGTATGGCACGTATGAGATGAACGGCGTTGCTTTCTCCGACGTCGACGAGATCTGGTGGCTGGAAACCGTTGGCGGCCATCATTGGATCGCCAAGCGTGTGCCGGACGAAGCGTATGTGACCATGCCGAACCAGCTGGGCATTGACGAATTTGATCTTGAAGATGCGTTTGGCGAGCAGGAGGACCACATGTGCTCCGCCGATCTGGCCGAGTTCATCGAACGCAACCATCTTGACCTGTCGGTGGAGAATTCCACTCCGTTCAACCCGCGTGACGCGTTCGGCTCCCACTCCGATTCCGACCACGTGTACAACACTCCGCGTGCCTGGTACATGCAGCGTTTCCTTAACCCGTACGACGAGCAGTGGGATGGTCAGGATGCCGATCATAAGCCGGTTTCCGACGATATTCCGTGGGCTCGCCAGCCGGAACGCAAAATCACCATCGAAGATGTGAAGTATGTGCTGAGCTCCCACTATCAGGGCACTCCGTACGATCCGTATGGAAAGCTTGGCGACCAGCGCACCCGCCACATGTTCCGCCCGATCGGCATCAACCGTCAGAGCCAGCTTGCGGTGATGCAGATCCGCCCGTACCGCCCGCAGGTGAGCCGTGCGATCCAGTGGATCGCCTATGGTTCCAATCCGTTCAACACGCTCGTGCCGTTCTTCCCGAACGTCAACTCCACGCCGAAGTATTTGGAAGACACCACCACGCGCGTCACGTCCGAAAACTTCTATTGGGAGAACCGCATCATCGCGGCCCTGTGCGATTCCAGCTTCGCCGACACCGCCAACGCCGTGGAACGCTATCAGGAGAAGACCGGCGCGATGGGCCACCGCATGGTTGCCTCTACCGACGAGCAGATCGAACGTTTGGTGGGTGACGTGACCGACGAATTCGATGCGGAAGACGAAATCGGCGATGTTCAGCCTATGGAACCGGATGAAATCATCGAAGCCGTGCGCAACGGCGAAGCCCGTGAAATCCTTGCCGCAGCCAACGAGACCATGGCCGCGCAGCTCAAGGAGGAAACCGACAAGCTTCTTGATTCCGTGCTGTACACCGCCAGCATGAACATGAAGAACGGCTTCCACATGTCGGACTTCTAAAATCTCACTATTCGGCTCTCGTGACCACGTTGCGGGAGCCAATTATTTTCCGCAATACAACATCGTTAGAATGGCGTGCATTCCAATTTGAAGAAAGGAACCCCAGTGACCAGCATTGAGGATTTCACCAGCCAGTACGGCTTGGTGCAGAAGATTGATGCGTTCGGCTATCTCGATTATTTGAAGAATGATCCGGATGCTCCACGCAAGCATGGCAAGGTCGTGCTCGTCACCGCCGATACTCCGCTGAAGGCGTCTCGCGGCGAGGGCAAGACCACCACCACGATCGCGCTGATCGACGCGTTGCGTGAGCGTGGCATTGATGCGGCCGCAGTGCTCCGTCAGCCGAGCATGGGCATTACCGCTGCCGGTTCCAAGGGTGGCGCTTCGGGCGGAGGCAAGGCTTCCCTGACCCACCCTGAGCTGATCGACTGGGGTCTGTGCGGCGAAATGGGCGCCATCGAAGCGGCCCAGAACCTGCTGGTTTCCTTCGCTGAGAAGGCCATCGACGACGGCAAGCTCGACGATATCGCCGTGCCGCGCGTTTCCGAAGTGCCGTCCCGTTCGCTGCGTCAGATCGCGGTGGACCGCGGCAAGGGCAATGTGGTCGAGCGTGTGGTGCTCACTCCGACCTGCGAGCTCATGCAGATCGTGGTGCTCTCCCGTTCCATGGATGAGATCGCCGAGCGCGTTGCCAAGATGATTGCCGGCACGAAGGACGGCAAGGCCGTTACGTTCGGTGAATTCGTTGATTTGTGGCGTATTACCGGCATTCTTTCCGATGCGGTGAAGCCGGCGAAGACGGAAACGGTGAATGGTTCTCCCGTGTATGTGCACGGCGGTCCGTTCGCGAACGTGTCGATCGGCATTCCGACGCTGGTTTCCGTGGAAATGGCGTGCGCCCTGCATGATGTGGTGATCGTCGAGGCCGGTTACGGTGCTGACGCGGGCGCTCAGAAGTGGCTTGACATTGCTTGCCGCGAGTATGGCGCACAGTGGCCGTCCGCCGCGATTGTGGTGACCCGCGCTTCCACTTGGCGTGACGATCCGGCGCTTGCCTGGCGTTACCCGTTCCACGTGCAGCGTTTGGAAGGTCTTGATATTCCTACGTTCCCGCTGATTAACCTGTGGGATGGCGAAGACGATCAAATTCCGGCGTTGCAGCAGACCGCCAAGGATCTGGAGTTCCGCGAGCCGATTATCGGCAACCTGTATCGCGATGGCGGCGATGCGCTCGCCCCGCAGCTTGACGCGTTCGTTGACGCGGTGGTGAATGGTTCCATGCCGGCCACGCCGCACAGCCACAAGGGTATGGCTCTGGTGGAGAACGTGCGTTGGGTTGCCGAAAATGCGTATGGTGTTCCGGCAGATCGCGTGATCCTGAAGGACGGTTTTGCTGAATCGCTTAATAAGGCGGTGGACCTGTGCGCCAGCGCCGGTATTGATTTCGGTTCGCTTGCACTGGTTGCGGTGAAGTCTCCGGCCACGATGACTGACAACGATTCCGCTCCGGCTGAAGAGCGTACGGTGACGTTGAAGAAGGTTGAAGTGCATTCCGGTGCCGGTTTGGTGCATGTGAATCTCACCGTTTCGCTGACCACGCCGATGCCGAAGATCGTGTGATAAACGAGTCGTAGCGTTCTGATCGCAACATTTTAGGGCGGTCACTTGCGTATATGCGTAGGTGACCGCCTTTTTGCACCTTAATTTCGGCGGTTTCTAGCGAACGTCGCAACGCCATGACCTCGAAGGAACGGTAGAAACTTCGTCAGAAGTTGCCGCCCCGAACCGTGAGGCGGGGAACACGGTGTGTTTTCCGTAGGTGAGGTGAGAGGTTCGCAATATGGGCGAACCTCGAAGGAACGGAGGTGACTTCGTCAGAAGT
>OLOZ01001656.1_pt1 | contig 14621 bp, 13 predicted proteins | sample 1673021 | NCBI WGS metagenome assembly OLOZ01 (sample SAMEA3136747, study PRJEB25190) | human gut metagenome | biome: human gut; feature: human-associated habitat; material: faeces | place: Austria | collected 2013
CCCGCCGGTTTTGCTAGGCGCGTGGAATCTCGAGCATCTTTTGTTTGAGGTCGGCCTCCATGCGGCGCATCTCGGCTTCGGCCTCGGCGCGTTTCTGGCGGCCCTCTTTTTGAATCTGGATGACTTCGTCGAAGGTTCTGATCAGCGTTTCATTCGTGTTTTTCAGGGTTTCGATGTCTACGATGCCGCGTTCGGATTCGCGCGCCACCTCTACGGTGGAGGTGTGCAGCATTTCGGCATTCTTTCTGAGCAGCTCGTTGGTCATGTTGGTGACGGCATTTTGAGCACGCACGGCTTCGGCTGAATTCGCGATGCCAAGGGCGAGCACCATCTGGCTTTTCCACAGAGGAATGGTGTTGACGATGGTGGTTTGAATCTTTTCGACCATGGTGATTTCGTTGTTTTGCACCAGGCGAATTTGCGGCGCCGTCTGCATGGCAATGGTGCGGGTAAGATCCAGGTCGGAAATCTTTTTCTCGAAGCGGGTGCACATGGCTTCAAGGTCTTGTGCGGCTTGCGCGTCTTCGGCTTTGCCGCTCAAACGCGCCTTCTCAACGAGTTCTTTCAGTTCTATGTCGCGAACTTCGGCAAGTTTCTTTTTTCCTGCAAGAATATACATGGTGAGCTCTTTGAAGTATGTCAGGTTGAGCTCGTACATCTTGTCGAGCGTCGCGGCGTCTTTCATGAGCTTCATCTGGTGACCCTGCAGGGCTCCAACGATTTTATCCACGTTCGCTTCGGCCTTGTCGTATTTGGCGCGCATGGACTCGATTTTGTTCGCGCTTTTCTTGAAGAAGCCGAAGACGCCTTTTTCTTCGGTAGCGTCGAAGCTGCGCAGTTCGACGACCACGCTGCTGATCAGGTCGCCCACCTCCCCCAGGTCTTGCGTGCGCACGCTGGCGAGCGCGGATTCGGAGAAGTCTGCCATTTTCTTCTGGGCCCCGGCTCCGTATTGGAGAATCATGCTGGAATCACGCACGTTGATCTGCTGAGAGAAGTTGTCTACCATGCGTTTTTCCTCGTCGCTCAGCATGCTGTCGTCGAGCGCGGCTGGGGCTTTTTCTTCGGGCGTCGCAACCAGGGCGGGCGCAGGCGCAGGGGCCGCAGCGTCGCTCATGGTGGGCGTGAGCGTTAGCGTGGGCACGCTGGGGGCCTGCATCTGGTCGTTGTTGAGGAGGTCGCTCATGATATCCTGCCTTTCGGTTTCGGATGGATGCTCGGGTCGGTTTGTGCTCGCGTTTTGTTAGGGACGCATCTTTGTAAAGGGGTCTTCCACAAGGCCTTCCTGTGCGAGGACGGTGTGCAAGACCGATATATCGGTGGAAACGTCCCAAGCCATTTCTTTGAATACGGAGTCGAGAAGCTTCTCGAAAGCTGTGCTGAGCGTATCAAGCGCCGCCTCGATTTCTTTCTTGGACTTCTGGATGTTCTCTCCTTGGATAGGTTGTGCATCAAGTTCTTTGTATGCATCCAAAAGCTTGACCGTAGTGGGAAGGTAATAGTCCATCAGTCGGTCAAGGTCATTGATGACCTGGGGGTATTCTTCGGCGCGTTTGAGGATGGTGCGTACGGTGTGCTCTATCTGGTCTATTGTGCGGGATATATCCTCGCCCGGAATGGCGTCGTTGCTCATGCGAATCTTCGCGACGAATGCCTTGCCGCGCGCGAGCAGGGCTTGCGCTTCGGGGGTTAAGGCTTGGCTCTGTCCGGATGGGGCATCGACGCTTTGAGCGAGGGCTTCTTGGTGGCGGAGATGCTGCGCTTCAAGCTGGGCGGCGCGGTATTCCCTGTAGGCGTCGTGCGTCGTGATGAGGAATTGTTCGTCGTCGTCGAACGCAGCTTGCTTGAACATGCCTTTTTTCAGCATGGTCTTGAGGTTTTTCATGACGGTTTTCGGGGATGCGGCCGTGCGGGCGGCAAGTTCTTCTACGGTGCAGTATTCGCGCGTGGAAATGATGTCCCTGTACAGCTCGAAAGATTTTGTCAGACGCAGGCGGCGTATGCCGAAGCCGCATAAAACCAGTCCTCCTGCGGCGAATAAAAGAGGAGGTACGAAGAATGCGGCAATCCCGCTCGTGGAAACAATGGCTGCGCCAAGGAGGAAAGGAACGGCCGCAACGCCTCCCCCGATGGCCATGGCGTACCCGACGGCTTTCGAGGGGGTGCTTTTCGCATAGATGGCCTGCATCAGCTGCTTTTGGCGGCGTTTTTCTTGCTCTTGCTGATATTCGGCTTGCGCTTGCTGCATGCTTTTTGAGGCGTGGGCCAGGCCTTTGCTGATATTCTTCGCAGCAAGGCCTACGGAATACTCGATGGTCGATTGCAGCGCGCTGAAGTCTTGGGAATTCACGGCATCTTGCACGGCATCAAGAATCTGATCTCCGATGTTTTTAGGCGAGGCCATGGTTGCCTCCTCGGCTCGCTTTTGCGGAATGGTTCGTTTGCGTCTGATTATTGTAGCGTAAGGACTTTACGGGAGCGCAACGCTTTGATTGCGGCGAGGAATCACCTCGTTTATCGCATTATGCGAAATCGAGCAACTGCGAGGGGTGGTCGATGATGGCGTCCGCTGTTTTGCGCAGGCGTTCTACCGGCTGATAACCCCAGCTCACTCCCAGTGCGAAAGCGCCGGCATTGCGGGCCACTTGCATGTCGGTGTCGGCCGAATCCCCTACGAACGCTATGCACTTTGGATCGATGCCGAGCTCGGTTGCTATGAGAAAGAGTCCTTGGGGGTCGGGCTTGCGCGGCACGGGGCCTTCGCCGAGTTCGTAATCCATGAGTCCCGGCATGAAGTGATTCATGACCGTTTTTACGCCGCCATCGAACTTGTTGGAGAACACGGCAAGCTTTTTTCCGCGCCGCTTAAGCTCCAGGAGTGCCTCCATCATGCCGTCGTAAATCGACGTATGCGTTTGTCCGTGCTCGTCGTAAGTCTTTTTCCAGCAAGCGAGGATGCGCTCGACCTCGTCTTGGGGAAGGTCTTGCGGCACGGCTTGAGAGATGAGGGATCGCAGGCCATTGCCGACCATGGCAAGGATTTCGTCGCGAGAGTGGGTTGGGAGCTCGAAGCTTGCGAGCACTTCGTTAGTTACCGCGACAAGGTCGGGGAGCGTGTCGAGCAGTGTTCCGTCAAGGTCGAAAACGAATGCGTCGAAAGTTCTATTGTTGACCATGGGGCTCCTTCCAGTGGTGAATGGCGGTATGGCGCCTTGCTCTTTGAGGATAATTCTTCTAGCACCATAAGCCTAATTTAAAGATTGGTTTAAAGATTGACTTGTCGCTGGCTTGGATTTTGTTGCGCAACGGATGCCATTCTTCAGGACTTACACTGTTCATGGCAAAAGATGCAGATGGGAGGACTTCGATGGCTATAATCAATTGTCCTGAGTGCGGAAGGCAAATTTCGGATACATCTTCTATATGCCCAGCGTGCGGGTATACCTTTCCTCGGAAAAAAGCTATTCGAGATGGGGCGAAAATTAAGACTGGAGCTATCGTCAATGTGATCGGAGGATTTGGATTTGCGGCGACATGGGCGCTGCTCAGTGTATTTGCGTCTGCGGAGAATGATCGCAGCGGTGGGGTTGAAGTGAGCGTTTCCACTTCGACTTTTGACAATCCCGATTTGGCGGGCATTGTGTTCGTGGTTTTCCTTGCGAGCATTGTAGTGGTGACGGCTATTTCCATTGCGATGCTTTTTATCAAGAAACCCACGAGGAAGAAGATGATTGCCCTTTCTTCGGTGCAGCTCGCTTTCGCTTTATTGGAAAATGTTCCGTGGATCGTCTTGTTCAATTTCTTGATTTGCTGTGGTATGTGGCTTTATACATGGGGAATACTTCTCCAGTTTATTGGCTCTGTGATTTGCATGAAGGGTGCATTGAAGATTGAGTAGGGGTTTTTGGTACAGACCGTGTTTCTTCTCCGCGCGGCTTGTTGTCTACTGTGTTTCAGCCGGTATGCTACTCATCATGCTTTTTGCGGATCCTTTTCATTATCAATGTGGGATTGATTTCGTTTGTCCCGGGTGCGGCGTAAAGACGGGCGTATTCAATCTTCTCCGGGGGAATGTTGAAGGTGCGGTTCGCTGCAATCCTTTTTCCGTGGCTGTTATTCTTGCGGCCGTCTTCTCCGTTGTTGATACATTTGTGGGACTTATTCGGAAATGATGGCCGAGGGGCTTCTAAGCGTTACTTTGCGCATAGGAGATTGTCTAGCGTGAATCGCGTATGAGCAGCGTTCCGCCAGGATTGAAGCGAACGCGTCAAAAGCATTCTCCATGGCATCCTTGCTTTTGCTTGTTCTTGGGTTTGTTTACATGCCGGTCTTCGTAAGTGGAGCGCAGACGAATAAGTGTAGGTCGCTTTCTGTTAACGCCGCTTTAAGACACCGTGCACATTATGCGATTTCGTCCGTTTCTCTCGACGTGCTCCGCCTTGTGCGTCATCATGTCGAAAAGATAAGCGGTTTTTGCTGCCAGGCACTGCGATTAGGGTTTGTTGGCGAAGTCGCACAATGCGAGATGCGCCGTGCGCGCACTATGCGAAAGGGGTTTCGATGGAGATCATCGTTGCTAAAGATTATCAGGATATGAGCGAAGCGGCTGCGGACATCATCGCGGAATTGGTTTCCGAAAAGCCCGGTTGCGTGCTTGGTCTTGCCACGGGTTCTACGCCCGAGGGCTTGTATGCCGAGCTCGTTAAGCGCTACGAAGAGGAAGACCTCGACTTCTCTCGCGTTGCCACGTTCAATCTTGACGAATATCGCGGCCTTTCTCACGATCACGAGCAGAGCTACCACTACTTCATGCAGAAGCATCTGTTCGATCATGTGAACGTTCGTCCTGAAAACACGCATGTCCCCAACGGCGCCAACCCTGATGCCGAGGCCGCATGCGATGCCTACGAGGCTTCCATTGCTCTGTCCGGCGGCGTTGACCTGCAGCTTTTGGGCCTTGGCCACAACGGCCACATCGGCTTTAACGAGCCTGCCGACGAGTTCACCAAGGAGACCAACTGCGTCGATCTGACGGAAAGCACCATCAACGCGAACAGCCGTCTGTTCAATTCCGCTGACGAGGTTCCTCGCCAGGCATACACGATGGGCATTGGAACTATCATGGCTGCCAAGCAGATTCTTCTGGTTGTAAGCGGCGAAGACAAGGCCCAGATCGTGCGCGACGTGTTCTTCGGTCCCGTCACCCCGAAGGTTCCCGCTTCAATCCTGCAGTTCCACCCCAATGCCATCGCCGTTGTCGACGAAGCTGCGTTTTCCGCATGTGAGGAAATCGCTGAAGGTACGTGCGGCTGCGGTCACGACCACGACCACGAGGGCGGTTGCTGCTGCTAGCCTGCGTGCAGAAGGCGAAAGCAAGCGCGAAAGCGGCATGTTTGCTGGATATGTCGCCCGTGAGGCTGCGAAGCGGCTCGAGCGTCGCCGCACGTTGCGAGGCTTTTGCGGAATTGCGGAATATGCTGCGTAGATTCTGGCTTTAACGAGGCTGCCGAATGGTTCGGCGGCCTCGTTTTGTATGATGACCCTATACGCATGCGAGAGGAGAGCGTTTTGAACATGCTGAGAATCACAGGCGGCCAGGTTTTCACTGGCGAAGCCTTCGAAGAAAAAACCCTGTTTGTGCGCGACGGTCGCATCGTCGAGGATTTGGCGGACGGTGCTGACGTTGAGGACATTGACGCCCGTGGATGCTATGTCATTCCCGGCCTGGTCGACGTGCATTCCCACGGTGCCGTCGGCTACGATTTTTGCGACGGTACGCACGAGGCGATTGATGCCATCTGCCGTTACCAGGCATCGCGTGGCGTGACGGCGTATTGCCCTGCGACCATGACCTATCCTGAGGAAAAGCTTGCAGGAATCGCGCGATGCGCCGCCGAACACGAGGATGCAGATGACGCCGCAGCGCTCGTGGGCATCAATATGGAAGGGCCGTTCATCAGCCCGAATAAAGTTGGAGCGCAAAACCCTGCATACGTCCAATGCCCAGACGCCGGCATGTTCCATCGTCTGCAAGAGGCGGCGGGTGGTCTGTTCAAAATCGTGGATATTGCCCCCGAAGAGCCTGGTGCGCTTGATTTCGTCAAAGAGGTGCACAACGAAGTGCGCATATCCATTGCCCACACCACCGCGACATACGACCAGGCGCATGCCGCTTTTGAAGCGGGCGCCAGCCATGTGACGCATCTGTTCAACGCGATGCCTCCGTTGGCCCATAGGGAGCCGGGCGTTATCGGCGCTGCGGCAGACGCCAAGGCCACGCCCGAGATTATTGCTGACGGCGTGCACATCCACCCGTCGGCGGTACGTGCGGCTTTCAAGCTGTTTGACGACGACCATATGATTTTCGTCAGCGATTCCATGATGGCGACGGGTCTTGACGACGGTGAATACAGTCTCGGTGGTCAAGCGGTCACCGTGCGCGGCAATCGGGCAACCCTTCACGATGGAACGCTTGCGGGAAGTGCGACCGACCTCATGTCGTGCTTCAAAATCGCGGTGCGAGACATGGAAATTCCCTTGGTGTCCGCCGTTAAGGCGGCGAGCGTGAATCCCGCCCGAGCCATTGGCCTTGGCGAGACGCGTGGCAATCTCAACATTGGCTCTGTTGCCGACGTAGTTGTTCTCGATGAGAATCTCGACCTTCGTACGGTGGTTGTGCGAGGCAGGGTTTTGTAGAACACCGACCCTTCATGAAAGACGGGCGGGGAAAGCGATGGCAGAAAGGCCGCGATTTTCGAGGTCCGGCAAATATGGAAAACGGAAAGCGGGCGGTTCATGGCGAACCGCCCGCTTTTTGTCTCTCTTTATATGGCATACGTTTTGTTCGTGCGCTCTAGTTTTTATACAGCGCCGTCCTCATAAGGGCGAAAAGAGACTGGTAAGCGGTGTCGTTGTTTTGGAGGGACGAAACCATGACGCCCCAGACCAGAGCTGCAAGCGATTCGGCCGGCTTATTGCCCTGCTTGACGCTGCATGAGGATAAAGCGTCAAGGTTGATTCCCTCGTCGTGCTCGATAGCTACGACCAATCCGCGTTTTATATGGGCAAATGCGGCATTTTCCCGCGCACGAACCTCTTTTCTGCTCTCGGAATCCAATGCTGCAAGCTCGCTGAGCCAGCTTTTTCGGAAGGCCTTGATCGTGTGCTCGAGGTCGTGCATAAGGCGTTCGCAAAACGTGACGAAGTCCTCCCCCGAAGACGCCACGAACATTTCCTTGCTAAGGGAGGTCTGCCAAAACATTCCTACGGCGTCGGCGACAAGCATCGCTTTCGTGGGGTAGTAATTGTAGATGGAACCGACAGACACTCCGCACGCTTTCGCAACGCTTCTGATGCTGAGATTTGCCGGCCCCGACTCAAGAACCAGTTTGTACGATGCCTCGAGGATGAGGTCTTTAGAAATGACGGCTTTGTTTCCCATGCTTTGCCTCTTTGCCCATTGGCTTTTGTCTTTGTACGGTTTGCTGTGCGAATGAATTATACAAACGCATGGAACGTGTTTGAGCGCGATTGTCGGACGCGTGCTGCTGCAGAGAATATTCTGTGAAGAGGGAAAGGCGTTCTTGCCAGCCCGTCAGAATCTCGTTAATCTGAACGACGTTCATTTATGAACAATGTTCAGAATAGAAGGTAGCCGGCACGGTCGGCTATGGGGAGGGATTGATATGAGTTTGGAACTTGTTGCTGCTTCGAGCGCCATTACGCTGGCGCTGGTCTTTTACACCATAGGCGTGTTTTCGGAGCGCCGTGCGGGATTTCTGAAGAAGAGTCACGTAATACTGTTTTGGTGTGGCTTGGTTTTCGATACCACGGGAACGACCATCATGACGAATATTGCTCAGACTTCGGGTGCGACGGGTTTTGGCATTCATGCCATTTCCGGATTGGCCGCAATTATCCTGATGCTGATTCATGCGGTATGGGCCACGGTCACGTTCTTGCGTCGCAATGAGCGTGCGGAGAAAACGTTTCATACGTTTAGCACGCTTGTGTGGCTGCTCTGGCTGGTTCCTTATATCATCGGATTGCTTGTGGGTATTCCGGCCATTCACCTTCGCGCCGTATGTGCGGTCGGCACGAGCGTCATCGTGGTGTCCGCGTTCGCGATGGTCCTCTTCCGTCGTGCGAAGACGCGCAAGTCTCATTAGAGACGATTCGATTCGTGTCGTTTGACGAATCTGGTGCGCTCGCCCAACGGGTTGGCGAAATTCGTACGAAAGCGAGAAACCCCGCGGCTTGCCGGCTGTCTGCCAGGGCGAGCCGCAGGGTTTCATTGTGACTTCATCCTGTTCGGGGCATGCTTTTCCCCTGAACTATAGATGAGCCTCTTCGGTAATATGTTACTAAAAAAATAACATATAAAAACAAGAACGTGTTATTATGGTTACGGTGCTTTCCTGGGCCAATAACGCGACGTGCGCTGCGCGGTCTGGCGTGACGGCGCAGGACATGCGACGTAGGTCAAGGAAAGCACAGAAGAAGGGCTTTTGATGCGGGGTACTTTGGGGACAGGATAGAACCCCAGCATCGGAGGCGAAAAAGAGCACCTGAGGGTGCGTCATAACGAAAAAGGGGGTGTGCTATGGAGCTTTTGACCGATGTTGCGTTTCTTTCGCGCGTGCAGTTCGCTTTGGTCGTGTTCGTTCACTTTGTATTCGTTCCGCTGTCCATCGGTATCGGCTTGATCATGGCCATCAACGAAACGCGGTATTACCGCTCGCGCAATCCCAAGGATGAAGCGGCAACGCGTTTCTGGGTGAAAATCTTCACCACAACGTTCGCTATGGGTGTTGCCACGGGTATCACCATGGAATTCTCGTTCGGAACGAACTGGGCTGATTACAGCCGTTTCGTCGGAGACATCTTCGGCGCGCCGCTTGCGGCAGAGGCGCTGTTGGCCTTCTTCCTCGAGTCCGTGTTCCTGGGCATCGTGATTTTCGGGCGCAAGAAGGTAAGCCCGAAGTTCTATCTTGTTTCCGCTTGGTTGGTCTTCTTCGGCAGCTGCCTGTCCGCGCTGTGGATTCTCATTGCCAACTCCTGGATGCAGACTCCCGCAGGCGCCGAGCTTGTGGCCGACGGCAGCAAGGCGGTCATCACCGACTTCTTCGCTGCGGCGTTCAATCCCTCCACGCTTCCCCGCTACACCCATACGGTTCTTGCCGCATTGGCACTGGGTTCTTTCGTGGCGATTGCAATGTCTGCATGGTACATGCATAAGAACAAGCACGAGCACTTCGCCCAAAAGACCATGAAGGTTGGCGTTGTGGCCGCTGTCATTGCTACGGGCTGCCTGCTTGTTTCCGCTCATTCCGCTGCCGTGGTCGTTGCCGAAGAGCAGCCGAGCAAAATCGCCATGATGGAAGGCCATTACGAAACCGGCACCTTGCCGCTGTATGCGGTCGGTTGGGTTGACGAAGAGGCTCAGGAAACGGCGGCTCCCATTGCTTTGCCCGGATTCACGAGCTTCCTGGCTTCAGGCGACTTCAACAAGGAATACCCCGGCTTGAACCAGATCGTCGCTGAAAATGACGAAATCGAGCATAGCGATCTTCCCGTCAACCTGGTGTTCCAGAGCTACCACCTGATGGTCGCCCTGTTCGGCGTCATTGTGCTGGTGCTTATTTTGGCGGCTATTGCCGCCTTCAAGAAGGGCAGCAAGCTCGGATCGAAGAAGTGGGTCCAGTGGATTTTGATCCTGTCTCCCCTGGCTCCGTTCATTGCCATCCAGTCCGGCTGGTCTACGGCTGAATTCGGCCGTCAGCCCTACGTTGTCTATCCTTCCGTGAGCGGTCCCGACGGTGTGTCTCTGCTCACCAACGAGGCGGCGTCCCAGTCCGTTACCCCTCCCGAGCTTATAATCACCATCGCCTTGTTCGCAGTGGTCTATTTGCTCCTGCTTGTTGCATGGGTCCGTCTCATCGGCAAAGCTGTCAAAGAGGGTCCCGTGCTCGAGTCTGAGAAGGCTGCGGCGGCCGGCTCCGACACTGCCGCATCGGCCGCCAGCTTTGCGGTCGGTTCCGATGCGTCCGTGGACGAAAAGAAGAAGGAGGCATAAGCCATGACTATCCTCGGCATTATCTGGTTCTGCCTCATCTTCGTCTTGATCGCAGGCTATTTCGTACTCGACGGCTTTGATCTGGGAGCGGGCGTCTTGAGTCCCTTCGTAGCGAAAAACGACGAAGAGAAGGCTATTGTGCGCTCGAGCGTCGGCCCCGTGTGGGACGGCAACGAGGTTTGGCTGCTTACTGCGGGCGGTGCTCTTTTCGCGGCGTTCGCTCCGGCGTATGCCACCACGTTTTCGGGCTTCTATCTTGCCATCATGCTCGTTTTGATGGGCTTGATCGTTCGTGCGGTTTCCCTCGAGTTTGCTGGCCATGACAAAGCGTGGTCGAAGCTGTGGAATGCGTCGTTCTTCGTAGGTTCCTTGCTTCCCGCGCTGCTTTTCGGCGTGGCTGCAGGCAATGTGTTCGCAGGCATTCCCATGGATGCCAACGGTGACTACATCGGCGTTCCTCTGCTGGGCCTGGTAACCCCGTTCACGCTGCTTACCGGCCTTTTGGGTCTGAGCTTCTTCTTGTTCCAGGGCGCCAGCTGGCTTTCCCTGAAGGCGCCCCTCGGTTCTGAAGTACTCGCTCGCGCCAAGAAGATTCGCGGCGTCATGCTTATCGTCGGTGCCGTTCTGTTCTTCGCGACGGCTGCGTATGCGCTGTTCGTGCTCAAGCCCGAAATGGCTCCGGAGCTGTCTTTGCTTCGCATGGTCTTCTTCGCCCTGGTGATCGTTGCTTTGGCGGTTGCCATCATGAAGAACGGCAGCGACTCTTCCGACCTGGTGGTCTTCATTGCCTCCTCCGCCGCGTGCGTCATGCTGGTTGGCCTGTGGGCTTCCATGATGTTCCCGAATCTGGTTGTTGCCGGCGCGGGCGATCCTATCGCCTTGTTCGGCACGGCGGCATCGGGCGAGAACATCACCATCGCCACTGCGGCCTCGAGCGAGCTTGCGCTTACCTGGATGCTCGGTATCACCTGCGTCGGTTTGCCGCTGGTGCTCGCGTACCACTTCATCATTTACCGCACGTTCCGCGGTCGCGTGAAGATGGACGAGCTGGACTACTAAAGCCCGTCTTGATGCACTGAAAAACCGGTCTTGTTCGAGGCCGGTTTTTTCTTGTCCCGATTGTGCCTGCGCCATGCGATGGCGTCTCGGGCGAGCCTGCGTATGCGGGCAGGTGGAGGCGGGCGACGCGCAAAACCCACGATACGCTTCTTACGCTGCCCGACCTCCGTGGGTCTTCTGTGCTATGAGCGGGCGACGGTGCGCTTTCGTTCGTTTTGGCTATACTGGGTCTCATCCGCGTGAAAGTTTGTTGGGAGGAACCCATGCAATACGAAAAGCTCCAGGAAGAGATTAAAAACGCCATGCGCGCTCACGACAAGAACCGTCTGAGCATCCTTCGCCAGGTTCATGGCGAGGTGAAGAACATCGAAGTAAACGAGCGCCGCGACATCGTCGAGGCGGACGTCGATGCCATGCTCAAGCGTGTGCTCAAGCAGACGGGCGAAACGCTCGAAGGGTCCATTAAGGCGGCAACGAGCGAAGAGCGTACGGCCATGCTGAAAGAGCAGGTTGCCATTCTTGAAGAGTATCTGCCGAAGCAGGTATCTGGCGACGAGCTCATCGCTCTTATTGAAAAAACCATTGCCGATCTGGGGGCCGAGACCAAACGCGACATGGGCAAGGTCATGGGGGCTTTGACTGCAGCCACCGGCGGTAACTTTGACAAAGCGGCTGCGGCCAAAGAGGTGGGAAGCCGCCTGGCGTAAGCCGCCATATCGTTTGGGGCGTTGCGGCAGTGCCGCGCCAACGCTTTTGAACGGCCGAGGAAGCGCCGCCGCGCTTTATGCCCATGAGGAACATCATATACGGTAACGAATCGAGGCTCGCCTCCGTTTTTGCTGCGCGAGAAAACGTACAAGGAGTAATTTTGTCTGAGGAAATCGACTTCATTCCCGTTCTTATAGGCGGGGATATGAACTGCTATTCCGTAGCACGTGCAATACATGAACAGTATGGCAAGAAAAGCTACGCGTTCGGCCGTTTTGCCGCCGGTGACACCATGCACAGCCGCATTGTCGAATGCCAGTACAACGAAGACCTCGACAAGCCCGACGTGCTTCTTGCCACCATCAAGGAGTTTGCTGCAAAGCATCCCGAAACCATGCATTTGGTATGGGGATGCGCAGACGTGTATGCAGAGCTTCTTTCGGAAATTCAGGATGACCTGCCCAAGAACTGCGTGACGCTTTATATCAACGCCGATCTGCGCGACCGCCTTGAGTCCAAGACGAGCTTTTACCAGATGTGCGAAGAGCACGGTCTTCCCTACCCCACAACGTTCTCGGTGACGCCGGCGCGCTTTGGCGAAGGCCTTTCCGAGGCCGACGTGTCCGAAGACGTCCTTGGCTTTTCCTATCCTGTCATTGTGAAGCCGGCTATGAGCGTGACGTATTGGGAGCATCCCTTCGAAGGCATGAAGAAGGTCTATACGGCCGACTCCCCGGCGGAAGCCCTGCGCATTTTGGGGTTGATTTTCGGTGCGGGCTATCCTGATGAAGTACTGCTGCAGGATATGGTCGTGGGCGAAGATTGCAACATGAACGTGCTTACGGCGTATTGCGACCGCAACTGCAAGGGGAAACTTATCTGCTTTGGCCGCGAAGGCTTGGAGGAGCATACGCCCACGGCGCTGGGCAACCCGTGCGCCATCATCACGCAGCCCAACCCAGAGCTGCAGGAGCTGATTAAGAACTTCCTCGAGAAGATCGGATTCACCGGTTTCGCCAATTTTGATATCAAACGCGACGACCGCGACGGTTCGTACAAAATCTTCGAGGTCAATCTCCGCCAGGGTCGCACGAACTACCATGTTACAGCGGCGGGTCACAACATAGCCCGTTACGTGGTGGAAGATCGTGTATTCAAGCGCGATTTGGGGGAATGCGTGCAAAACACCAATGAGGTCTTCTGGCATTCGGTGCCTCGTAAGGTTGTTTACGAATACGTGAAAGACCCCGAGTTCGTGGCTCGCGCCAAGGAGTTGGTTGCTCAGGGCAAAGAGTCTATGAGCTTTGACTATCCGTATGATTTGCGCTTTAACCCTATGCGTTGGGCTTGGATGAAGATTCATGTGCATCGCTATATCGACAAATTCGCGAATCCGGATAACTACAAATAAAGGAACCCCATTCCGTTCGGAAAAATTCTGCGAACAGTGAGTTCGACCTGTCAGAAGGACCTCGCGAGAAGTGAATCCGATTTGTCGGGGAAGCTTCGCGAAGAAGCGAACCGCTCTGCCTAGAGTCGGCCTCAAAGAATCCGTCTTGCTCGAAGAGCCCCACCGAGATGTTTCGATGGGGCTCTTCTCATAGGGAAACGGCGCAGTTTTTCACAGGGAGCCTTGCAAGCGGTACAATCATCGTTTCGAAAGGCAATCGGTCGGATGGCTTGCGGGGCATCCTGACGATGCATGGCAAGCGAAGGCGCTGTCGGGCGGGCGAAACCGCCGCTAGGCTCGCGTTCGCTTTACAACGAAAGGTACCCTATGTGCGGTTTTGTCGGCTTCACCGGCGATGTCGAAAACAAGCAGCAGGTTCTTGCGGCAATGATGGATCGCATTGTCCATCGCGGGCCGGATATGGGCGATCAGTTCATCAACGATAGCGTGGCGCTGGGCTTTCGCCGTTTGTCCATCCTTGACTTGAGCGAGGCCGGAAAACAGCCTATGCGCAACGACGAGGAAACCGTCGTCATCACCTTCAACGGCGAAATCTATAACTTCCAGGAGATTCGCAGCGAGCTTGAAGCTAAGGGCTACGTTTTCCATAGCGGCACCGACACGGAATCGCTGCTGCATGGCTACGAAGAGTGGGGAGAGCAAATTGTCGACCGCTTGCGCGGTATGTATGCTTTCGTCATTTGGGATGCCAAGAAAAACCGCCTGTTCGGCGCTCGCGATATTTTCGGCATCAAGCCGTTTTATTATTGTCGCACGGCTCAAAACGACCTTCTTTTCGGCAGCGAGATCAAAAGCTTCCTCGATCATCCTCACTTTGTGAAAGAGGTCAACAAGCAGGCCTTGCGCCCGTATCTCACCATGCAGTTCCCCGCTACGGACGAAACGTTTTTCGCGGGCGTGTACAAGCTTCCTGCTGCGCATTGCTTCACCTTGCCTCGGGCGAAATGTCCGTGCGTCGCTATTGGGATGCCGATTTCTCCGACGATGACTCGAAGACGTTCGGCCAGTATGTGGAGGAATGCGACCAGGTGGTCCATGAAAGCGTTTCTGCGCATCGTATAGCTGACGTCAAGGTGGGATCGTTCCTTTCCGGCGGCGTTGACTCAAGCTACATTGCCGCATGCCTTATGCCCGACAATACGTTCTCCGTCGGCTTTGACTACAAAGACTTCAACGAAACTAATTACGCGGCCGAACTTTCCAACAAGCTCGGCATCAAGAATTACCGCAAAATGGTGACGGCGGACGAGTTTTTCAACACGCTGCCTGAGATTCAGTACCACATGGACGAGCCTCAAAGCAACCTGT
>OLOZ01001667.1_pt1 | contig 14527 bp, 17 predicted proteins | sample 1673021 | NCBI WGS metagenome assembly OLOZ01 (sample SAMEA3136747, study PRJEB25190) | human gut metagenome | biome: human gut; feature: human-associated habitat; material: faeces | place: Austria | collected 2013
ACATACCTAGATATGATGGACAGTTATGTGCGCCAACGTCTGAGGATGTGTATGATACATAAACATCCAACAGTAAGGAAAGCATATGGGATGTGTTATAAATGGAATATTGAATTCTTTGCACGCATCGGTTTAGTACCTTCAAGATGGTGGTTCTACTTCAAAATGTGGGGAACTTACACTATAGAAATGTACGTAGAAAAGCAAAAGCATAGAAATAAGGTCATAATGAACAAACGCATTCAGAAACTTAAGGCACAAGGTAAAGAGTATTACACAAAAGAGAGATTAAAAAAAATGGACTATGCTTTCTCAAGATAGTCCAATCATAAATTAAATAAATAGTAAATTGGTAAGCCGTATGCATTAATAGTGCACGTACGGTTTGATAAGGGGCTAGCCTAGTGATAGGTTAGCCTACTTTCTTATGTGGATTCTTTATGCATTTGGTTCTGCCTTTTTTGCAGGTTTAACTGCAGTACTTGCAAAATGTGGTATTGAACATACAAACTCTCACTTAGCGACTGCATTACGTACTATTGTCGTACTCATCTTTTCATGGATCATGGTAGGAATAGTTGGCTCATTTTCTTCTATTAGTACAATCACGCATAAGACATTTCTATTCTTAATTCTTTCTGGAATATCTACTGGAGCGAGCTGGTTATGTTACTTTAAGGCATTACAACTAGGCAATATTAATAAAGTCACAGCTGTAGATAAGACGAGTGTTGTATTGACGATCATTCTTTCTCTTATATTCTTTAAAGAAAGTGTCACAGTCTATAAGATTATAGGTATGATCATTCTTACAACAGGTACATATTTAATGGTAGAAAAGAAGGAAGATAATAAACAGACAAATAATGCCTGGTTACTTTATGCCGTGCTTTCAGTTTTTTTTGCAAGTTTGACGACCATACTTGGTAAGATAGGAATCAAAAATATTGAAAGTAATCTAGGTACAGCCATTCGTACAAGTGTTGTACTTGTTATGAGCTGGATTGTGGTCCTTGTGACACATAGTCAAATGAATATGAATAGTATTCCTAAGAAAGAATATCTCTTTATTGTGTTATCAGGCTTAGCTACAGGTGGTTCATGGTTATGCTTCTACCATGCCCTGCAAAGTGGACCAGCAAGTCTAGTCACTCCTATAGATAAGCTCAGTATTCTTTTTACTGTATTATTCTCTTATCTTATTTTCCATGAGAAACTCTCTAAGAAATCATTACTTGGATTAATACTAATAGTATCTGGCACTTTGGTTATGCTTCTCTAACAAAAGTTACACTACTCTAACTTTTTTTGTTCACAAACCTTCTCTATAGTGTTATTATTACAGTGTTAGATATAACTAACAACAGGAGGAGACGAATATGAAAGACTTATTCAAAAACAAATTATTATGGTCATTTGTAGGTGGTGTAGCCGCTACAGTGGCAGGTAGTAAGTTCGTAAAGAGTGACTGTGCAAGAAAAGCTGCAGTAAAATCAGTTGCGACTGGTATGCAGTTAAAGGATCAGGCACTTGCATCATATGATACAATTGTAGAAGATGCAAAAGATATCTATGCTGAAGCTAAAAGCAAGAAAGAAGCAAAATAGGAAATAATTATTTCCTATTTTTTAGGTGATAAGAGAATGTTAGAGTATCGTATAGTACACGACATCCCAGGACGTATGAGAATACGTTATGGCCGTTATCGCTTTTCTAGAAATAAGGCACTTGCCTTACATTTCGCATTATGTAAATGGGATATGGTTGAATCAGCCGATGTCAATGAAAGAACAGGTTCTATTTTATTCACTTACAGTGTTGATCAAAGAGATGCTTTGATTGACAAAATCAACTCTCTAGATATCCCTCACTTTGATGATGCACCTTATGAAAAGATCATTAAAGAAAACAAATATCTTATAGATCACCGTGATATCAATGATCAATACATTGGTAAATTCACCGCAATCATCGCAAGAAGATATGCTTCTAAATGGTTTTTACCATTACCAGTAAGAAACGTATTAACTATTTATCATACAATTCGTTATGTAAAAGAAGGACTTAATTCTCTTGTACATAAACGTATTGATGTACCAGTGTTAGATGCGACAAGTATTTCTGTTTCTTTATTATCAGGACAATGGGGTACAGCACGTAATATCATGTTCTTATTGAATATCTCTTCATTACTTGAAGACTATACAAAGAAAACAACATCATTACAGCTTAAAGAAACATTGTCTGTGAATATTGATAAAGTATGGGTATTAGAAGAAGGAAAAGAAAAACAGATTCCTACAACTCATTTACAGAAAGAAGATATTGTAGTCGTACAGACAGGTTCTATGGTTCCAGTGGATGGTGAAGTAGTAAATGGTGAAGCCATGATCAATGAATCAAGCTTTACTGGTGAACCATTAAGTAAGATGGTTAAACAAGGAAGTTCTGTTTTTGCAGGGACTGTTGTAGAAGAAGGAAAGATTTATATCAAGGTAAGAAATCTACAATTAGAAAGCCGTATTAATAAGATTGTAGATATGATTGATACAAACGAATCACTTAAAGCAGGTATCCAATCTGGTGCTGAACATTTAGCTGATGCGATTGTACCTTATAGTTTTGTAGCTTTCTTTGGATTACTTCTTGCGACAAGAAATCTTACACGCGCTTCTTCAGTATTACTTGTAGATTATTCATGTGCAATTAAGCTTTCTACATCTATTTCTATTATTAGTGCAATGCAGGAAGCAGGACGCCATTCTGTTATGGTTAAGGGTGGTAAATACCTAGAAGCAATGGACCAGGCAGATACAATTGTCTTTGATAAAACAGGTACCCTTACAAATGCGCAGCCATTTGTACAGAAAGTGACACCAATAGGTAACTATACACGTGATGAAGTATTACGTATTGCAGCTTGTTTAGAGGAACATTTCCCACATAGTGTGGCTAATGCGATAGTAAAACAGGCATCACTCGAACAATTACATCATGAAGAAGAACATGCTGAAGTGAAGTATATTATTGCGCATGGTATTGCGACTGTTTATCGTGATCAGCGTGCTATTATCGGTAGTGATCATTTTGTATTTGAAGATGAACATATTACTAAAACGGAAGAAATAGAAACACTCATCAATAACTTACAAAGTGAAGGTGCAAGTTCTTTGATATTCCTCGCAATAGGAGGAGAACTCGCAGGTATTATTTCTATTTATGATCCACTTAAACCAGAAGCAAAAGAAACTATTATGAATCTAAGAAGTAGTGGTTTTAAGAATATCATTATGTTGACAGGTGATAGTGAGAATGCAGCTAAGCATATTGCGGAAGAACTTAATATTGATGGTTACTTAGCAGGTGTATTACCTGAAGATAAAGCAAACTATGTCAAAAAATTAAGAGATGAAGGACATAAAGTTGTTATGGTAGGGGATGGTGTTAATGATACCCCAGCCTTATCTTGTGCGGATGTATCTATTTCCTTACAGGATAGTTCAGATATTGCGAGAGAACTTGCAGATGTCACATTAACATCTTCTTCACTAGAAGAAATAGTCGTATTTAAACAGTTATCAGCATTATTAATGAAACGTATTAAACGTAACTATACAAGAATAGTTACTTTAAATACTGGATTAATATTATTAGGTATGTTTGGTATTTTACCAGCAAGTACAACATCACTTATTCATAATGGTTCAACATTTGTCTTTGCGATGTCATCTTCTACATCATTATTAGATAATTGATTTATAGCCCCTATTCTGGGGCTTTTTTATTTCCTGGGAAAAGAACATATGTCAACTCAAGTTTACATGATAGTTGGTGGAGGTAACTGATCTTTAGGCCTACACTTGTAGAGGCACTATTCATAGAACTTTAATACGTCGTGAGCAAGAATTCCACCACTTCTAAAATAGGGGGGGTGCGGTAAACACGGCGTTTCGTTTTGCCATTATTATCAGCTTAAAATGTGCATTAAACATCGTAATAAGGTGATAGATGATGTGATCTCAAATTGTCTCAGGGAGATGTTTGAGAATCTATCTTAAGACATATAGGTTAGGGATTAGTCGAAAATAACGCTTGTAGATATCATTTAGTCTTGACGGTAGTGTAAGGTTGCTAGCCAGTCAGTGGTGGTTGAAGCAAGAATTCCTGACTTCTAAGTGAAGCGTAAGTCGTGGTAGTTCGCAATGATATTGTTGCATATCCATTTTTTGACAAAGCTGCAAAGTGTTGGTTAACTTTGTATAAATAAGTCTTATAAGTTGCTTGGAATATAGGAATTTCTCGTTAAAATAGTAAAAATGAGATTGTGACACCACTGGTGTCACAATTCGGAAGGTGGAATATTTGTATGGGTAATGATTTGATGTCGGCAGCTAGATTAATCCATATAATTGAGGAATCTAGACAAAATGCATTAAAAAAGTAAATGAGTTCTTAAGCAGGGGAATGGAAAACACTTCGTATGGCGATGCATATATAGATGAGATTTCAAGAGAGATACATGAGATTTATCTAGTGGTATCGGATAAGCAGATGAAATCGTAAATACTGTCAATCCAAATCCAGTATGTGCAAGTGGCACGGACTTAGCAACAATATGATAGGGAAGCTGTAGAATCACTTGAATGTATACAAGAAAAAGAGCCTGTCTAATAATAGACAGGCCAGACAAAAAGGAAAATATATTATGAAAAAAACATTCTATAAGTATACTAATAAATTCCTGATATCAATGCAAATGAATACAAAAAAAACAAATAAAAAACTTAAATTAACCCCCCTTATAAATATTATTTTATACAAATTAAAAAAGCCTGGCGAGATGAGCATCTCAATAGGCTTTTTTGTTTAAGGAGTGCGCTTAATATCAATTAAGTTCCTCTATGATTATTGTAGAAAACTCTTTATTCAAATTCAATAAAATTCAAAAAACTAGAAAAAATTATAGTTTCATTGATAGGTAGAACTTATCTACATAGTTGTTCATAATCGCAATATTGAGTTCTTCCTTGTATTTACTATTATTGATAGTTTCAATAAGAACTTTGTTTCTTTGATTTAATTGTTCAATGACTTCTTTACTAGGTATATGATTGGATTTAGAAGAATTATGACTCTTAGAAGTGAGTACAAGATTCCAGATATCATCACTATACATGAATGACCAAGGAATCACATGATCTACACTAATATCATCCATATCTAATTCATCACCTGTATAGAAATCAATCGGTTTATTCATATTCTCTAGTAATATGTTTTTATATTTTGTAAGGTTATTTCTTCTAATCTGATTATCAGAGATACCCTTTACCTTAGATGTAATACGTGGCGCATTATTGAACTTCTCTAATAACTGTGCCCATTTATAATTGAGTAATTGTGATAAGACAAAACCATATTCTTTCAGCAACAATACCTGCTCTTTGTTGATGGAGATGTAGAGATAATCCTTATTGAGTACATAAAGATCCTTTTTCTCTTTATTCAGATTCATAAAACGCCAGGATACATCATCTTTTAACTTTCTTGCACACTTCTTCAATACACTCTTATAGAAGTCTTGTTCTTTAGTAAGTTCTTCTTCAGCTTTATCAAACCAGATAGGAATAGAAGACCCTGTTAATTCTTTATACTTATCAATAAGTAAATCAACCTGTTGAACAATGACAGGTTTCTTTTTAATGTTTGATCCTTGTCTTAGATTAAAGAAGAATGTCTGATTCCAGTAATACTTCACCATCTTATGAGCTATTGCATCAAAGGTAATCACATTATTTTCTTCAATGTGATTAAGAGTATATACATTTTCAAGAATAGCACGACCCCAGGCTAACTTATATGTATTATCATTATTCATATACTCAATTACGTCAAGCCAATCCTGTATATACTTATTCATACGAATCCTCTACATATTCTAGATAAATTTTCTTATCAAAGGCACCGTTACTACGTCCCTTCTTTTCTTTGATAGAAAGTACTTCTTGATGATCAATATGAAGTGTATTCTCTAATGCTTCTAATACTTCTAATACATCAGCTATCTCTTTCTTAATATCTTCACCTTCAGCATTCATTACTTCATGACATTCCTCCAATAACTTGCTTTTTAAACATTTGAGATACTCTTCATCATTGAGTATTCTTGTTGCACAAGTCTTATGATCATTTTCTATGATTTCAGGAATACAATCTCTAATTAGCTTGTTGTAGATATGCTTCATTGGAATCACCTTTTCACTAATCATACAACGAATAAAACAGATATAAAAGCATTGGTGATGATACGATCATCATCTTTTTAAATACGCGAAATTTACATCTTCTCTAATGGAAAGGAGATTCGTAGTGTGGGTATTGCTATCACGTTTACGTGATAGCGTATTCTCAAGTTACGAGGATGTAAAAAGTGTTTAAAAAGATTGATGAAGTGAGTAAGTTATCAGGAGTCAGTAAGCGTACATTACAATATTATGATGATGAAGGTATATTACCTGTTAAGCGCTCAAAGAATAATTATAGACTCTATGATGATGAGACTATGGAAAGACTATGGGAAATATTATGGTATAAAGAAATGGGATTTGATTTAAAAGGAATCAAACTGATTCTAGAAGGAATGAAGCAGGAAACTGTAATAGAAGAGAAAGTAAATAAAATCAATAATACGATAAGAGTATTAGAGGAACAAAAGAAAGTAATAGAATTTATACAGAGATATTCTATTCCAGCAAAGAGTGAAGAGAATAATAAGACTTATAAAGATCAAATTAAACAAATAAGACAAGAACAAGGTATGTAGGAGGGAAGAACTTATGAAAATTAGTAAAATGATTGATGATGTTAAAGATGGTATTGATGAAGCAAGAGTGAAAGTAGTTAAAGCAGTTGATGATGCAGAGTTAGATAAGCATGCTAAGGAACTAGGCGATGTTGCAGTAGGCAAAGCAAAAGAACTAGGAGATACTGCATCAGAAAAAGCCCATGATGTTGCAGTAAAGGTGGATGAAATGAAACGTCAATGGGATTTGAAAAGACTGAAACCAATCTTCTCTGAAGATTTAAATGGTATGCAATATTCACGACTTGTGAGAATTGTAGAAAGAGATAAGAAGTTTGATATAGAAGTATGTAGAGGATCAATTGGATATTGGGCTACCTGTAAGGGTGAGAGATGGGTGAATATCTTTAAAGATTCAGTCAATAAGTTTGGGTTGAATTTCTATCCTTACGAAGAGGTTAATTTCTATTATGTAGATCCTACTGATAAAGATAACTATATTGTGCTAGATGAATATTTTGATCGTTTGAAGCAGGCTCGTGTGAATGAATTACAGAAGATTGCGCAGGATTTAGGTGCAAAAAAATTCAGAGTTACTTATATGAGAGAAAAATCTTCACTTATTAAGAAGAAATGGAATGGAAAAGCAGATGGAAACGCTAAAGATGGAGATGGTACAGTGTCAGCTGAAGTTGATAAACTAGCAAAACAATATGATAAAGTAGAGATTGAAGCTGAAAATAGTTTTCCAGGACATGAGCCAGCTGAACCTCATGTAAGATATCTGAAGTATGATCAGAATGTTCAAAACTTAATAGATATGCGTATGGATACTAAGGGACCTATAAACCATCAGACACTAAGTATCAAATTAAGCAGTACATCAGGTTTAAAAGAAAATGATGCTGCAAAGCTTGATATGATATTGAAAAGTTTGAAGATGGCAGGAAATACAACTGTATTAAGTGAAGTACAAAATGAAGAGAAAAGTATTTTAAAGTATGAAATAGAGTTTTAAGGTAAAGGACCTAGGTTGATTCTAGGTCCTTTACTTATGGTATTTCCATATTCAAAACAACTATTTCTATATGTTATAATATGGTTAATCGGTGGTAGTACTATGAATGCATACTTAAAAATAGATAGTTATACTGCTACAGAAAAGCTAATAGCTGGCTATATCCTACAATATTCTACAGTTGCTATTATCCGTTTTCCAATCTACTAAAGAAGAGAAGTAAATCAAATATGAATACAGTCTTATAAATATAGATACACTATTGGAGGAATATCAATGAAGATAGCAGTTGTACAAGCAAGTTCACAAGTATCAAAAAATGAGCTGCTTTATAAATATACAAAGAAATATGCTAAAGATGCAGAAGTTATTAATCTTGGATGTTTTGTAGATGAAGATGAAAACTATACTTATGTTGAGATTGCATTGTTGATTGGAATACTCATAAACAGTCATATAGTTGATTTTGTTGTGACTGGATGTTCTTCAGGACAAGGGATGATGCTTGCTTGTAATAGTATGCCCGGTGTTTTATGCGGGTATGTTCCAACTGCGAAAGATGCTTATTTATTTGCACAGATCAATAATGGAAATGTAGTATCTTTACCTCTTGGAGAAGAATATACATATACAGGTGAAAAGAATTTAGAGGAAACAATCAAAGCATTATTTTTAGAACCATTTGGTGGTGGATATCCTAAAAGCGAAGCAAAAAGAAAGGTTGCGGATGCTAAAAAACTAAAAGAAATAAAAGCAAAATCACAAATTGATTTTGAAATGTTTTTGAATAAGTTAGATCCAGATATGGTTAAGAAAGTAAAACATAAAATGCACAATAGTTTTAATTTGATAGATACAAGTAATGTAATTAAGATTATTTAAAATAGTTCTCAATCCCCTCTTTGGGGGATATTTTCATATTCAAAACAACTCTTTTTATATGTTATAATATATTTAATCGGTGGTAGTCCTATGAATGCATACTTAAGAATAGATAGTTATACTGCTACAAAAAGCTAATAGTGATTATATACTACAAAATTCTGCAACAGCTAATATCCGTTTCCCAATCTACTAAAGAAGAAAAACCACAAGAAGTAGAGTGGAGCAGTTTTTGCATTTGTTATGTTTGCTTCATTTGCTAATTTTAGAGAAGGCGAAATTTCTATTACATTTATATTGGTTGCAGCTATTTTTATCGGTCAGCAAGTATATGAAGGTATTGCAGTTCAGAATAATATTTCAAATATGGCGCATATTGTCGGTGGTATAGTTGGTGCAATAATTGGATATGGGTTAAATGTGAAATGAATAAGGGGTGTTGATATGAGAAAAGTAATCATACTGCTTCTTTGCTTGGTATTAGTAAGCTGCGGTACAACAAATAAATCAAAAAGTACAACTGAACACACATTAGAAAATAGTTTCTTTGGAGTTAAGAAAAAGGTAAAAGAAAAGTTGATTTATAAAAAAGATAAAAGTATTAATTCTTTTTTGAATAAATATAACGAAATTAATGATCCAGATATTACCAGTGATATGGTAAGTATGAAAAAACTTGAAGGAAAAGATGAGCCTAGTATAGTTGATATATCAAACGAGAAATTAGGGATATGGATACAACGTAAAAACATGTTTGGGAATAAAATGGCTGTTGGTATTCTAAATAATTCCGATAATGTGACTAATGACGATCTCAAAGAACAATTCCAAAAGTATTCAAAGGTATTTGATGATAGTTTAACTAATAAAGAAATAGATGAATATTGGGATAAAATGTTAAAGGGTAAGAATAGAGGAAAAAAGTTAAAAAACATAAAGGTAAAAAGAATTATATTCTATGGTAAAGTGATATATTTAATTCTTGAAGGGAAAATATAATTTGATAAGAATAATAAACAAAAAATCATAAGAAGGACAATGAAATAGGTTGAATCTTGGTAATCTTTTTAAGCACTGATTAAAATGATGTGAACAACTTAATTATGATGTTTTCTATAAAAAGTTGAAAACTGAATTTTTGACAGTATAAAATGGCAAGTACGGAAACCTCATGATTTCCAATCCCCCCTCTAGGGGATATTTTTATATACAAAACAACTCTTTCCATATGCTATAATAGTGTTAATCGGAGGTGATTCCATGAACGCATATTTAAGAATAAAAGAATACAATGATAGCTATACTGCAACAGAAAAGCTCATAGCTGAATACATACTAGAAAATGATATATTACAGGATTCTGCACAGGCACTAGGTGAAAAGACAAATACCTCTGCAGCTGCTATTATCCGTTTCTCAAAGAAAATAGGTTTTAAAGGCTTCAGTGATTTAAAGATGAACCTAGCTCAATCTACTAAAGAAGAAGAAAAACAAGAAGTAGATCTCATCTTTGAACCAGAAGATAATATCAGTACACTAGTAGAAAAAGGCTGTAGATTAAACATGAATACAGTCTTAAAAACATACCAGTTAATAAACATAGACACACTAGAAGCATCAATAGACTTACTCAATAATGCTTCTACTATCTATCTCTTTGGTGTAGGTGGTTCATCAGTTATTGGTTTAGATATCTATCAAAAACTCATGCGTATAGGCAAGAAGGTGATCTATAACGCTGATTTACATGTACAGATGACCTTTGCCCAAAGCATGGATCAAAATGATGCAGCACTTATTATCAGTTACTCAGGTTCTACAACTGGTTTAGTAGATGTTGCTAGAGTGTTACATGAAAAACAAATACCATTTATCTCTATTACACAGATCAACTCTAATCCAATCTCTAAACTAAGTACCTATTCACTTAAAGTACCAAGTGAAGAAAAAGCCTTGCGTATTGGTGCAGTCTCTTCTCGTATCTCTTCATTTGTGATAACTGACTTATTGTACTATGGTGTATTTAAGAAGAACTTTGAAGAACATAAAAAGAATCTCATAGATTCTAAAGACAATGTCTCTATACTCAAAAAGTAGACTCATATTTCACTATGAGTCTTTTATTTTAGAAATAACATTTCATTTATAATGAAATATACTTGAAATAATATTTCAACAAGTCTATAATGATATTGGAAGGAGGGAACAAGAATGAACTTAAATAACTTAGATACAGAACAGTCAAATCCTGATTCATTACATATAGATGAAATGTCTACTATAGATATTCTTACTACTATTAATAATGAAGATCAGAAGGTGGCTTTAGCTGTAAGAGACGTCTTACCGCAAATTGCAGATGCTGTTGACTGTATCTATCAACAGATGAGTCAAGGTGGCAGACTGATTTATATTGGTGCTGGTACATCAGGGAGATTAGGTGTACTAGATGCATCAGAGTGTCCTCCTACCTATGGTGTTGATCCTCAACTAGTACAAGGATTAATCGCCGGTGGGAATATCGCACTCACAACTGCAATAGAAGGTGCAGAAGATTCTCAGGAACTTGCTGTAGAGGACTTAAAGAATATCCACTTAACAGACAAAGATGTTGTATGTGGTATTGCAGCATCAGGCAGAACACCTTATGTCATTGGCGGACTTCAATATGCGCGCACACTAGGATGCCAGACAGTTTCTATCTGTTGTGTTCACAATGGGGAAATATCAAAATACTCCCACTATCCAATTGAAGCAATTACAGGTGCAGAAGTCGTGACTGGCTCTACAAGAATGAAGGCAGGTACTGCACAAAAACTTGTCTTAAATATGCTTTCTACATCTGTAATGATCAAAAGAGGAAAGGTCTATAAAAACCTTATGGTTGATGTACAGCCTACCAATGAAAAACTTAAGATCAGAGCTGTCAACATTGTCTCACAATCTTTAGATTGTTCTGAAGAAGAATCAATCACACTATTAACTAAGTGTCACTACAATGTAAAGATTGCGATTCTATCTGGTTTAACAGGTAAAGATGAAAAAGAATGTGAAGAAGCTCTTCTTAAAAACAATGGAAATATCAGTAAAACTGTAAAAAGTAATCTATAGGAGGATGTGAGATGAATAAGTACATTGTAAAAAATCAAAACAATAAACAAAACAAGAATGTCTTTGGTATGACGGATTATGATATCCCTATGTTTGGTTTCAAGAGTGCTTTACTTATTCTTGTTTCTACAATGTTGTCACTTATCATCTGTGTCAATGGATTCACTTACCTCCACATCGACTTCAGACTCCCTAATGCTCTAATTAGTGGTCTTGTATGTGGACTCAGTGTAGCTTATTCCCAGTATTTCATTGAAAGAAAAGAAGGATTATGTAAAAACTTCTATCTTGTAACAGGTCTCTTCTCTTTGATGGCCTTTGTATTAATATTAATGATTAAATAATAGGAGATTAAATTATGTTCGATGCAATTACAAATGTCATTGAGGGTAAATTGGCGGGTCCATTAGAAAAACTCTCTAATCAAAGACATTTACGCGCAATTCGTGATGGTATTATTGCGACATTACCAATCATCATCGTCAGTTCATTATTAATGGTTGTTGCTTTTTCTTACAACCAGATGCCTGCAGACTGGGCACTCGCAAAATTCATTAAAGCAAATGCAGTCGCAATTCTTTTACCTTATAGAATGTCAATGTATATCATGACACTCTATGCTGTATTTGGTATTGGTTACTCTTTAGCTAAATCATATGATTTAGATGGTTTAAGTGGTGCAATCATGGCAGAACTTACATTCCTGCTTACAGTTGTACCAGCATCTATTCCAGATGTCACAGACTCAATCGCAGCTCTTGCTACTAAGAATGCTGAATTAAATGCATTCTTACAGCAGTTACCATCTGGGTATGTTATTCCTGCAGAACACTTAGGTTCAGCAGGTATGTTTATTGGTATTATTTCTGCATTTATTGGTGTAGAAGTATATCGTTTCACACAGGTGAAAGGATTAAAGATCACTATGCCTGCAGCCGTTCCACCTGCAGTCGCAAGATCATTTGAATCATTGACACCTACTATTATCATTATCTTAGGTATTTCTACACTCACTATGTGGTTAGGTGTAGATGTTCACAGCATTGTAGGTAACTTAATTAAACCTTTAGTTAATGCGACTGATACATTACCTTCTACATTACTCATTATTTTCTTAATCATGTTCTTCTGGTCATTTGGTATTCATGGTGACTCTATTGTTAGCTCACTTGCTAGACCAATCTGGTTAATTCTATTAGATCAGAATACTGCAGCAGTTGCAGCAGGTAAGACTGCAACTCATATTGGTGTAGAACCATTTTTACAGTGGTTTGTCCATATTGGTGGTTCTGGTGCTACTTTAGGACTTGCGATTCTATTCTGTTTTGCAGCTAAGAGTAAATATGGTAAAACACTTGGTAGAACAACTATCCTTCCTTCGTTGTTCAATATCAACGAACCAATGATCTTTGGTGCACCAATCGTATTAAACCCAATGTTGTTAATTCCATTTATTTTAGTCCCATTAGTTCTTGCAACTATTGCTTGGATTGCAACAGCTATGCATTTAGTAAACTGTGCAGTCACTATTGCCCCTTGGACACTTCCTGGCCCAATTGGTGCATATCTTGCATGTGGTGGTGACTGGAGAGCAGCTGTATTAAGTATTGTACTAATTATACTTTCAGTTATTATGTATTATCCATTCTTTAAAATGTATGATAATGAATTATTAGAAGAGGAAAAGGCAAACGAAGCATCTGAAAATTAAGAGGTAACAGAAATGTTGTATATAGGTATAGATGGCGGAGGTACAAAAACAAAGATGGTTCTTTTTGATGAGAACGGGTCTCGTTTAAAAGAATTGATTCTTCCTACAGTACATGTTTTAACTCAGCCACAAGATCAATCTATTGAAATATTAAGAGATGGTGTCAATCAGCTAGATCCTGATCATACTGCCATTATTGGTGCAGGACTTGCAGGATATGGCCAACAGAAAGAACTAAGAGACAAAATAGAATACATATGTAAAGAAGCATTTGGAGATAGACCTTTTGTCGTAGAAAGTGATGTAAGAATTGCGATAGAAGGTGCATTAGATGGGCATGATGGTATTGTGGTCATTGCAGGAACAGGCAGTATTGCCTTATCACTTAAGAATAATAAGCTCACACGTTGTGGAGGCTGGGGTTATCAATTAGGTGATGAAGGCAGTGCTTATTGGATTGCGAAGAATATGTTTAATACATTCTGTAAGGAAATAGATGGTAGACTAGAAAAAACAGCACTTTATGATCTAATTATGGAAGAATGTCATCTAGATATTGATTATGATATTATCACATTTATGAATCATCTTGATCGTACATCTACTGCATCCTATGCTTATATCAATGGATTAGCTGCCAATCAGGGAGATCCTTATGCGATAGAAATATATAAACAGGCAGCATTAGAAATTCGTTCACTCATACAAACACTTTTAAAACAACATGATTCAACACCTCGTATTTCTTATATTGGAGGCGTATTTGATCATGCTTCTCACTATATTCTACCTATTTTGAATGAAACAGTAGATTATCTTATTTCACCTATCCATACACCGGAATATGGTGCTTACAAGCTTGCGAAGAAACTATGGTGAAAACCTTAGTTTTTTTAATAAAGGAGGAAGTGTGAAACAAAAATCAATCAAAACGTATAAAAAAAGACTAACTTAAAAACAAGTTTGAATAATTTAGAAAAAATAGAATAATTGAATATTATGG
>OLOZ01001673.1_pt1 | contig 14487 bp, 11 predicted proteins | sample 1673021 | NCBI WGS metagenome assembly OLOZ01 (sample SAMEA3136747, study PRJEB25190) | human gut metagenome | biome: human gut; feature: human-associated habitat; material: faeces | place: Austria | collected 2013
TCTCCGGTAAGCTCCGGATCCAGTGCAGATGTAGGCTCGTCAAAGCACAGGATGTCCGGCTTTAACGCCAACGCTCTTGCAATGGCAACTCGCTGCTGCTGTCCACCGGATAACTGGTGCGGATAATGACCCGTGCGGTCTGCCAGTCCCATCTGCGCCAGAAGTTCCTTTCCGTGTTCTTCTATTTCCGCGAGGATCTGTTTTCTATTCTGCTTATAATCCGGACGTTCCTGTGCCAGGAGCTTCTCAGCCAGTGTGACATTTTCCAGTGCCGTATACTGTGGAAATAAGTGAAATGCCTGAAATACCATGCCAAAATGCAGTCTCTTACTGCGCAGCTCCTTGTCGCTCATCTTCACCGGACGTGATGCGTCAAATACAGTCTCACCATTGACCGAGATTGTACCCTGATTTGGTGTCTCCAGGAAATTCAGGCAGCGGAGCAATGTTGTCTTACCAGAACCCGATGACCCGATAATCGCCAGTGCATTGCCCTTTTCCAGGGAAAAACTTACATCTTTCAGAACTCGTGTGCTCCCAAAATGTTTCTCTATATTATTTACCTCTAAAACAGCCATTTCTCGCACACCTCCTATTTAAAATAATCCAGTTTTTTCTCAATATAGTTAAAGAGCAGTGTCAGGATACCGATAAAAATCAAGTAGAACACTCCTGTGTAAAACAACGGCCAGGTCAGTCCCGCTGATTTCATAAATGAATATCCTGCAAATGTCAGCTCATATGCCGCAATGATTCTGGCAAGAGATGTATCCTTAACCAGTGTAATAATCTCGTTAGACATCGGCGGCACAACACGCTTCACCATCTGAAGCAGTGTGATCTTAAAGAAAATCTGACTCTTTGTCATGCCAAGTACCTGTCCTGCCTCTCTCTGTCCAGCCGGAACTCCTTCGATCCCACCCCGGAAAATGACCGAGAAATAACAGGCATAGTTGATTACAAAGGCGACTACCGTTGCCGTAATACGACCTGCTTCATTACCACTCCAGATATTATGCCCAAGCCACAGACCCGGTCCGTAAAAGATAATGATGAGTTGAAGCATCAGTGGCGTTCCCCGGATGATCCAGACAAAGACCTGAATCAGATAGCGGAGCGGTTTCCATCTGCTGGCACTTCCGATACCAAGAATCAATCCTGCCGGCAATGCAAATACCAGCGTCAATATAAAGATTTGAAATGTGGTCCACAGACCTTTTGTTAATTCCAGTGTTACTGTTCCAAACATTGTATCTCCCTCTTACGCGATAACAAGGCAGAGAGCTCAGGCTCTCTGCCTTATCCACGATGTCTTTCATGCTGTCAGTCATATATGATTGCTGATTCTACTTCTGCTCCAGTACTGCATCTGCAATGCCGTATTTCTCAGCAATTTCCTGTGTCTTGCCATCTTTGTATGCCTTAGTAAGCTGTTCATTGATGTATGCTGCCAGATCAGAGCCCTTACGGCATCCGACTCCATACTCTTCTGAAGTCAGTTCATCAGAGTGGATCAGATCCGGATAGCTTGTGCCCTCCCCGATCATGGCACTTGCCATCAGCAGGTCAATGATTGCCGCATCCGATGTACCAGATGCAACTTCCATCAGGGCATCTGCCTGCGATGCTACGGAATTGGCATTGTATCCTTCTTCTTTGGCTACTGCTTCTCCGGCAGATCCTGCCTCTACTGCAAATGTCAGTTTAGACGGATCATCCAGCTTAGACTCGTCCGTTGTAACGATAACCTGTCCATTGCTGCAGTATGCATTGGTGCATTCCATGGAATTCTTCACTTCGTCAGTCAGTGTCATACCATTCCATACGACATCGATGTTCTTAGACTTGAGCTCCATGATCTTATTATCCCAGTCAATCTCTACAAACTCTACATCTACTCCAAGAGATTCAGCAACCATCTTTGCCATATCCGCATCGAAACCGACCCATTCTCCGGAATCATCTTTATAATCCATTGGCTCAAAATCGGTGATACCTACCACCAGAGTTCCCTTATCCTTAATATAATCCACATCACTGTCTGAATTCTTGCCTCCGCAGGCGGTCATGGAAAATACCATTGTCAGGCATAATAAACTTGCGATAATCTTCTTTTTCATAAATGTCTCCTTTGTTTTCATTCTGCTAATTTAGTAGCATTGTAGCATGGTAGCAGACTAAAGTAAAGCATTTTTTTCAATACAAGAAAAGACTGCTGCAAACATTTCTGTTCACAGCAGTCTCATCCTGCCCTTTATGAATCTTAACCTTTGTTCTGCATCTCCACCAGACGCTCACCACAGTACATCTCCCGAAGCTTCGGCTTTTCAATCTTGCCTGTCGCATTTCTCGGTACTTCTGCAAAGATATATTTGTGCGGACGTTTGTAACGAGGAAGCTTCCTGCAGTATTCTTCCAGATCTTCCTGGGTACATGCATATCCTTCTTTCACTTCTACAACAGCTGTTGCGATCTCTCCCAGACGCTTATCCGGCAGTCCGATAACAGCCACATCCTTAATGGCATCGCAGCCGCGCAGAAAGTCTTCGATCTGTACCGGATACAGGTTCTCGCCACCGCTGATGATGACATCCTTCTTACGGTCTACAAGGAAGAGGAAACCGTCTTCGTCTTCTTTTGCCATATCTCCGGTGTACAGCCAGCCGTCTTTTAAGGTATCCGCAGTTGCCTTCTCATCTTTATAGTAACAGGTCATAACGCCAGGACCTCTTAACAGAAGTTCACCGACCTCGCCCTGTTTTACGTCTTTACCATTCTCATCCACCACACGGGTCTCCCAGCCGTATCCGGCTTTACCGATAGCTCCGATCTTATCAATATTCTCCACGCCAAGATGTACAGCACCTGGTCCAATAGATTCGCTGAGTCCATAGTTGGTATCGTACTGATGCTGCGGGAAGTATTCTTTCCAACGCTTGATCAGACTCGGCGGCACCGGCTGTGCCCCAATGTGCATCAGGCGTACCTGATCCAATTTGTAATCAGACAACTTCAGATCTCCGCGGTCCAGTGCATCCAGAATATCCTGAGCCCACGGTACCAGCAGCCACACGATCGTACACTGCTCATTCGACAATGCATCCAATATATATTTCGGCTTGGTTCCCTTCAGGATCACTGCCTTGCCACCAGTCAGCAGGCTTCCGAACCAGTGCATCTTCGCACCGGTGTGATATAACGGCGGAATACACAGGAACACATCATCTTTGGTCTGTCCGTGATGCTTCTGTTCTACCTTAGCCGCATGCATCAGGCTCTCGTGATTATGCAGGATTGCCTTCGGAAATCCTGTTGTTCCTGACGAAAAATAAATTGCCGCATCATCCTGGTCACTAATCTCTACATTCGGTGCCATACCAGAGCAGTTCGCTGTCTGATGGGCATAACTCTCTGCAAATGACGGACATCCGTCTCCCACGAAGAACAGCAGACGGTTTTTGGAAACGGAATCTGCAATCTCTTCCACACGCCCGATAAATTCCGGTCCAAATACCAGTACATCTGTATCCGATTTATTGACACAGTATTCAATTTCATCTGCCGAATAACGGAAATTCAATGGAACAGCAAGTGCTCCGGCCTTCAGAATACCAAAATAAATTGGCAGCCACTCCAGACAGTTCATCAGCAATATTGCAACTTTATCACCGCGCTTCACGCCTCTGCTCAGGAGCAGATTCGCAAAACGGTTCGCTTTCTCATCAAACACACTCCATGTGATCTCTCTGCGATAATGTACAAATGGAGTCGGTTCAATCAGCTCATACTCTTTCCAAGTGATCCGGCGGTCTTCCGGCTGTTGCGGGTTGATCTCCACCAGAGCAATGTCATCTCCGTACTTTTTCGCATTTTCTTCTAACAGTTTTGTAATCGGCATCTCGCTTTACCCCTTTAACGCTTTTATTCACTAAAGTACACTTTAACATATCTACCGATAAAAGTCAATCAAAGTATTCAAAAAGACAGCTGCTCTTTCGAACCGCTGTCTCAATGAACATACAAGTCTATTGGTTCTTTTTCTCAGGGAATGCAAAGATGAATACCAATGAACTGATCAACAGCATTCCCGGATAGAAAAGCTTCGGGATCACATCAAACGCAGACAATTCATGTCCCATCTCATGCACTGCCGAAAGCGCCACCAGCATCTGCGCACCGTAAGGAATTACGCCCTGGGAAATACAAGAGAATGTATCCAACAGGGATGCCGCCTTGCTGTGCGTAATTCCATATTCTTCTGACATTTCTGCCGCAATTGGATTCGCCATTACAATAGCTACAGTATTATTGGCCGTTGCAACATCCATTGCTGCTACCAGAAGTCCCATGCCAAGCTGTCCTCCTTTACGTCCCCGGAATACCTTACGAATTGCCGAAAGCAGTGCTTCGAAACCACCGTATTCCCGGATCAGGGCGCAGAGAGCAGCTACCAGAATGGCTACCATACAAGTCTCAAACATACCCGAGATTCCGGATCCCATATTTCCAATCATATCCACTAGCGTTGTCTGTCCGGTTGCAAGCATGATAATAATTCCCGAAAAGATGCCTGCCAGAAGCACAACAAATACATTGATGCCGATAATACCTCCTGCCAGAACAAGTACATATGGAATAATCTGAAGCAGATGGTATTCATGTGCCACCGCGCCATTCAGGGTCGTGCGAAGTGACAGAATCAGGATCAATACCAATGTCACCAGTGCTGCCGGAAATGCGATCCAGAAATTCTCACGGAATTTATCCTTCATCGGACATCCCTGTCCGTTGCAGGCTGCAATCGTCGTATCCGATATGAAGGAAAGATTATCTCCGAACATTGCTCCTCCCATAACAGAACCGACACAAAGTGCCAGGTCAAAACCAGATGCATCCGATACCGCCGCCGCGATCGGTGCGATCAGTGTGATCGTTCCTACCGATGTTCCCATGGCAGTTGACACAAAACATGCCACCACAAAAAGTACCGCCACTGCAAATTTGGCTGGAATCAGTGACAGCATAAAATACGCTACGCTTTCCGCACTGCTGCGTCCTACAACGCCCACAAAGCTTCCCGCCACAAGAAAGATCAGCAGCATGGTAATAATATTTTTATCAGCAATTCCCTGTGCCATAATCCCCAGCTTGTCATCAAATGACACTTTACGGTTCTGCAGGCAGGCCGTAAGAATCGCCACCATAAATGCCAGCACGATAGGAATATTATAGAATCCCATCGGAATCTTCATCACATATTCAAACACAATTCCAAGTCCCAGATACAGGACCAGAAATACACCGATTGGCAACAGTGCCTTTGGATTACTTTTTTTCATTGTCTTACCCTCTCATTCTTCCTGAAATTATTACTCGTAAAATGTTTCCCGTTCCATGTCTTCACTGACATGGTCTCTCTCCATCTGCCGAATCACTTCCTGGTGTCCGGTCAGTGCCGCAAACGGAGCAAATTGTGCCGCCCGGTCGCGTCTTGCCATCTGTGGATGATTCTTCGACACCGGATGCGGCATATCCAGCATATCTTTGTATTTGCTGAAATCAATCTCTTTCATACTTTTTCTTCCTCTCTCTTATACCTTATCATACACTTTATGACCAGCTTTGTTCTTACGCCTTGTGGCCGCCGATCTGGCTGTTCCTCTCGATTGTGGTCGCACCTTCTTCCAGATTCATGCCCTTGAGCACTGCATTTTTCCCATAACGCTTCTTAATCTCCAGAAGTGCCTGCTGCAGATGCTTCTCACGTTTCTTCGCTTCTGCCGCCTCTTTCTCTTCCAGTTCCTTTTTTCCATAATCGGTAAACAGATTCAGCTGCTCATAGCGCTCTTTCTTCTGCGCCTGTTTTTCTTCTATCACATGATTTGCAGTCACATTTACCCGGCGCACCAGGAGATCCGGATTCACAATCCGGTCATACAGCTCCATTACCGCCCGGATAATCTCTCTGGATGATGCCGTATGCTCCGGGAGATTCGTTGTGCCATGTGCATGTTTCGGAACGCTTCTTCCATAGCGGTCTGTCGTCACTTCACCATGGTATTTACTGCGGATCTTCGAATCCTCGAGACAGCTCCTGTCATAACCAACGGTCAGCACCATCTGATCCGCCGCCAGTCCATGGGCAGCAAGGTCAAGCGCTAAAAGATCTGTCATCTCCCGCACGATTAGTCTGGCTTTCTTCGCATCATACGGACAATGCAGCACCTGCCCGGAACCCATGCTGTTCGTCTCCGGCTTGTACGACTTGATATCCTCCATTGTACATGGCTCATATCCCCAGGCGTGATCGATCAGAAGTTCCGCATTTACCCCAAACATCCGGTACAACAGTTCTTCATTATAATACTCACTCGGCATACCAATCGAACACCGGGCAATATCTCCCATCGTGTAAATGCCCTGCTCCGCAAGCTTTTTTGCATATCCATGACCGACTCTCCAAAAATCTGTCAATGGCTGATGCGTCCACAGCAGTCTTCGATATTTTCTTTCATCCAGACTTGCAATCCGCACGCCGTGCCTGTCCGGCGGAATATGTTTCGCCACAATGTCCATGGCAATCTTGCTGAGATACAGATTCGTGCCGATCCCCGCCGTCGACGTGATTCCCGTCGTCTCCAGCACATCCCGGATGATCTTTCCCGCAAGCTCCTCCGCCGTCATCTGATACGTGTTCAGATAATGCGTCACATCCATAAACACCTCGTCAATCGAGTACACATGCATATCCTCCGGTGCCACGTATTTCAGATAAATGTCATAAATGCGTCCGCTGTATTCCAGATATTTGGCCATCTTGGGCGGTGCTGTCACGTAATCTGCCCTGATCTGCGGACGATATTCCAGTTCAATCGAATTAACGGAGCTTCCTGCAAATGTACCGTCTGGCGCTTTCCGCTGTCTGCCGGCATTGACCTTCTGCATCTGCTGTATCACCTGAAAGAGTCTCGGTCTTCCCGGAATCCCATAAGCCTTCATAGATGGTGACACCGCAAGGCAGATCGTCTTTTCCGTACGGCTCTTATCAGCTACCACGAGGTTTGTGTGCAGTGGATCCAACCCCCGCTCCAGACATTCCACCGATGCATAAAAGGACTTCAGATCAATTGCGATATACGTGTGCTTTTCTTCTCTATGATCTGCCATCCTACACACCTCGGATCTCGGCAATACTTCCACCGCTTCGCTCTTTCTTCACCACGATCTGACGGTCGATCCGGTTCTTCAGTTCATCTACATGGGAAATGATTCCCACCAGCCGCTTGCTCTCTGCAAGTCCTGCCAATGCCTGAACTGCCTGTTCCAATGACTCCGAATCCAATGATCCGAATCCTTCATCCACAAACATCGTATCCAGACGGATACCACCTGCAGATGCCTGGATCTCATCGGCAAGTCCAAGTGCCAGCGACAGGGACGCCTGGAAAGACTCACCACCGGAAAGTGTGCGGATACTTCTCTCACTTCCATTATAATGATCGATCACATCCAGTTCCAGTCCGCTCTGGCTTCGGAGGTTACTGCTGCCTCTGCGCCGCTTCATCTCATACTGTCCTCCGGTCATGACCATCAATCTGGTATTAGCTCTGGCAATGATGCGGTCAAAATATGTCATCTGCACATAGGTCTCCAGCATGATCTTTTCCTTGCCTGGAATATTACCCATAGCGGTCACTGCCAGCGAACGAACCATCGCATATTGCTTTTCTTTCTCCACCAGTTCTTTGCTTCGATTCTGCAGATTCTTTAATACGGACTGATTATTCTGTATTCTGTGATGCAGTTCTTTCCCGCGTTCTTCGCATACCGCTTTTTCTGCTTCTATCTCTATCTGCTTTTGCTGTAATGCTTCCGTATCCGCTTCCACCGCTTCTTCCAGCTGCTGTTTCAGTTCTGCCAAACGTCCCTCAGTTCCGGCAATTTCCACTTCTGCTGTCTGAACTGCTTTTTCTGACTGTTCTAATTGGCGCTTTATCACATTCTGCTTCTGCACAAGTTCCGTCTGCTTCTCCTGTGCTTCTCTCTGACCAGGATAAGGCAATACTTCCGTCAGCCTCTGAATTTCCTCCACCGCTGCTTTCTGCTTACTTTTAAGCGCGGCCTGGCGCTCTTTGATCTGCTGCAGTTCTTCTGTTACTTTCTCCAACGCTTTTTCCTGCTCCGGGAGCAGTCGGTTCCACATATCCTTCTGCTTTACCTTCTCTGATGCAAGCTTCAGCTCCTGCTGTAACCTCGTTCCCGCTTCCTCTCCCTGCTTTTCCTGATTTGCAAGCTGATACGTCATATCTTCCAGACTTCCTGCAAGTTCCAATTCTTCCGCTTCCTTGCGGATACTTTCTTCCCTGCTTCTCACATTTCCAAGCAGTTCCCCTGCTGTTCTGCTGGCTTCCGCTTCCTCCGCTCTGCACTGTTCCAGTTCCTGCTGTAACCTTTCCAGCTCTTCCTTGGACGGTGCACCCGGATTCTGCTCTGCCGGTGCCGGATGATGCATGGAACCGCACACTGGGCATGGCTGATCTTCTGCTAAGGTCTGAGCAAGTATTCCTGCCTGTTCATCTAAGAACGCCTGATTCTTAACGCGGTACTCTGATTCTTTTTTCTGTACTCTGTCCCGCACTGTCCGATATTCCTGCTGCTTTAACGCAAGACTCTGTCTCTGCTTCTCATACTGCTGTATATCCTGCGCCAGATTCTGCAGCCGTTCCATATATTGCTGATGCTTCTCCGATTCATATAGAAGCTTCTGATACTTCTCCGGCGCATCCGCAAGTGATTCACCAGCTTCTCTGCCTTCCTGGATCTTACCTTTCAGCTCTTCCTGCTTTGCCTCATACTGACGCTGCTTTCCCGACAGTTTCTCTTGCTCGTCCTGATCTGCCCTCTCATTCTTCTTTAATTCTTCTAAATGAAGATACTGCGGCATCAGGCTTTCCAGTCTGCTGATCTCATCTGCAAGACGTCTGCGCTCCGGCTCTTTTCCCTGTTCTTCCCAATATCTCTGCTGTAATTCTGCAATCTGCTCCCGCTGCGCTTTCCGTCTGTCCTGCAATTCCAGATACAGCTTCTGCCTCTTCTTCCGCTCCCGATCCTGTTCTAACTCGGACCGGATCTTCTGCAGCACCTGTTCTTTCTGTTGTACTTCTTCAAACAGTCCTGCCTGCATCTCCTGATCTGCCTTATTCTGTTCTGTCAGAAGTTCCATCACTTCTTCCACCGGTGTCTCTTCAGATGCATCTTTATTCCAGAGAATCCCCTGAATATACTGCTTCACACTCTCCCGCAATGTCTCACATTCACGTTCCAGCGCGCGGTATTTTCTTTTCAGGATATCCTGAACCTGCTGATACGGTGCCGTCCGGAATATCTCACGAAATATCTTCTGCCGCTCTGTCGTTCCCTTCTCGATCAGATCCCTGAACTTCCCCTGTGCGATCATCGCGATCTGACAGAACTGTTCTCTGTTGACACCCATGATCTCTGTCACTGCTGCCGTCACATCTTTCGGCTTCGTGACCACTCTGCCGTCCGGATAAACAAGCTCTGCCTCCGCTTTCTGCATCGTCATGCCTGTACCGCGTTTTGCCGGACGCTCGTACTCCGGATTTCTGCATACGCTATATGTCTTGCCACCATAGATAAATGTAAGTTCCACTTCTGTAGGCACGGACGGATCTGCATATTTGGAACGGAGCATCCCCGCTTCTCTGCTGTCACCGCTGGCTTCTCCATATAACGCAAATGTAATGGCATCAAAGATCGTCGTCTTGCCGGCTCCCGTATCTCCTGTGATCAGATAAAGTCCGCCTGCTCCCAGTTCTTCCATATTCAGTTCCTGTATGCCCGCATACGGTCCAAATGCCGACATGCGGATATAAACTGGTCTCATGCTTTATCCTCCCACACCTGTTCCATAATCTCCTGCATCAGCCTGAACTGTTCTTCATCCATCGGCTGATTATTCTGTGTCTCATAAAATTCCGCAAATAGTTCCATCGGAGATTTCTTTTCGATAGCCTCAATCTCCTGTAACACCTGATTCCCGCGCGTTCTCGCATTATCGTAGTCTAACTTCATCAGATTCGGATAGATCACCTGCAGTTTTCTGACTGCATCTGGTATATCTTCCTCATCCGTCAATGTAATATGCAGATAGTCTTCCCTGTCCATATCCCGGTAATACGCCCGGTCTGTCAGCTCCATATACGCGCCTCGGATCTCCCGCATATCATGCTTTGGTGTCAAAGGAATGTGCTGAATCGACACATTTCCTTTTTCTGCCAGTTCCACAACGGTAAGAGACTTCTCATGACCGGCTTCTGAAAAGGAATACTTTAACGGAGTCCCACAATACCGCACCGTGTCTCTCATGATCCGCTGCGGTCTGTGGATATGCCCCAGTGCCACATAGTCGAACCCGTCAAATACAGTTACATCCACATTGTCGGTGCCGCCCACAGAGATTTCTTCCGAATCCGAGCGCTCCGCGCCTGTCACAAACTGATGCGTCACCAGCACCTGTCTGGCATCCGCATTTCTCTCCATATGGGAAATAGCTGTACGCATGGCATCTGTATAACTCTCTATCTCATCCTCTGCATAACAGCGCCTCACATGAATCGGCTTGATAAACGGCAATAAAAAGAACTGTACGATACCATATTCATCTTCTAATTCCACTGGCTTCACATCCCCGTCATAGACCGGAGACACATGCACACCGCTGTGCTCCATCAGTTTCCCGCCAAATGCAATACGCTCTGCCGAATCGTGATTGCCACTGATGATCATAACTTCCACGCCCTGCTCCGCAAGCCCGCATAAAAACTGGTCAAATAACTGTACTGCTTCCGCCGGAGGTACAGGCTTGTCATAAATATCGCCCGCTAAGATCACCGCATCCGGATGTTCTTCTGCAACGTGTTCCAGAATCTGCTTCAATATATAGCGCTGGTCATCCAGCATCGAAAACTCATGCACCCGCTTCCCCAGGTGAAGGTCCGACAAATGTATGATCTTCATAAGACTGTGCCTCCTTTTTATATGATGTTATTATAGCAAAACGAGCAGCCCACAACAAGGCTGCCCATTCTTACCTGTTTATTGTTTATTTCAATCATTTGTATCTCAGTTTTTCAATTTATATACAATCCACACTATTCCAACCACTGCCGCTATATACACCAATGCCACCAGCACGGAACTTTTCTTTCCACGTCCCCATTTGCCTGCTGCCAGATACATCGCATCCAGCACATCCGCCAGGAACAGAAACTGCAAAATCCCATGAAGCACAGCTGCACCTCCGCTGATCTTACCGGCGCGGACGCTCCCCCGGATCACCTGTATACTGTACATACTTCCAGGCAGGATCGCAAGCCAGCTCATAATAACACTCCACCCGATCATCACCAGTACAAACGGAAGCCAGACCGGTGCAACAAGAAGTGCCAGTCCCCTCGTTCCCATGACTAGTCCAAATGTGAGCATGAAATATACCAGAAAAAGTACGATAAAGTTCACACAGAAAAAGATGACCAGACCATACTTATGGATCAGCATTCCGTTGATACAGCCAAGCATGTCCTGCCTTTTGTATATCTGGAATGACTTGACCATGTTCCAGATGCCAAGTATTACCAGGATTCCGCCATACACAAGCATCGGCAGGAACCACAGTACCGTCTGTGTCCAGTACGACATATCCACCACACCCATAAACCATGTAAACAGTTCAAAATGAACCGCCATAAGCGGTGCACAAAGAGATAACAATATGACATAGATAACCGCTAACCGTTTTGCCGCTTTGTCCATTCCGATCCACTCCTTTATCGTCACCTTTTGTAATAATTATTCCTTTATATTATCTCTGCTGTTCTCCACCGCACAGGAAATCGCTTCATTAAATGTCGGATGTGCACGCATCGCATACATGAGCTGTGTGGAAGTCAAGCCATTTGCCAGTGCCGTCGCAAGCTCTCCGATCATATCTGTCGCTCTGGCGCACATGATCTGCGCTCCCAGTAACACATCACTGTTCGCCGCGAAGATTACTTTGATGAATCCTCCGGTCTCTCTGGAAATGATCTGCTGTCCATTGCCTTTCATATCATAACGTCCGACCCGGATCTGCACGCCTTTTTCTCTTGCCTGGGTCTCAGTCAGTCCCACGGATGCAATCTCCGGCTCGGTATACAGACAGCTTGGCACGATAGAAATCGGTGTAAACAGACAGCTCGGCACCATGGATACGATAACGGACGGTGTCAGATCGTTCATTTTCTCCACCACATAAGTGCCCTGCGCTGATGCCACATGTGCCAGCTGGATACCGCCGGTCACATCTCCGACGGCATAGATTCCCGGCACGCTGGTGCGGAAGAATTCATCCACCAGAATCTTGCCATGATCCATCTTGATCGGCACCTCCGGTGCAAATAATCCATCGGTATTCGGAATACGTCCCACCGACATCAGCAATGCCTCCGCATGTACACGCTTCGTACCCTCCGCGCAGACAAATTCACAGCATACTCCTTCTTCGTCGCGGGTAATCCGCTCCGACATACTTCCTTTATATATTTCCACGCCATGTGCCCGCATCAGACGTTCCAGTTCGTCGGAAAATTCGCTGTCGATACGCGGAATCAGATGATCCGATACTTCAATGATCGTAACTTTCGCTCCCAGATTACGGAATACGGTTGCTGTCTCCAGACCGGTCACACCACCGCCAAGCACGATCAGGCTATGATATTTATTACCTCCGGATGTCATCAGTGCTTCACTGGTCATAACTCCCGGCAGATCCGCTCCCGGTATGTCCAGTCTTCTTTCCTTAGAACCTGTTGCGATCAGTATCTTATTGCCAAAATAAAAGCTGCTGCTTCCGTCTTCAAATGTGACACGCACCTGCTTTCCTGACATAACTGTCGCAGTCCCCTGTACTGACTGGATACCAAGTTCTTTGAACTCTTCTTCCAGATTCTCCCGCATCTCACGCGTCGCCTGGTTCTTATATTCGATCATATCCTGCAGGTCATACCCTGCATCATCTGCATATAATCCGTATTTGCCGCATCCCAATATCTCCCGGTACAATGTCGATGCACGAAGCAGTGCCTTCATCGGAATACATCCGCGGTTAATACAGGTACCGCCGATTGGTCCTTTCTCGATGATCACCACCGACATACCAAGCTTTGCGGCCTTTTTCGCAGCCACATAGCCGCCCGGTCCTGCCCCTATGATAAGCAGATCAAATTTGTTATTCATACATTACCTCCTGGCTCTCAGTCCATACTTCACATTCACTCTTTTAATCGATCTGCCAGTCGATCGGTTCCAGACCATGCGCTTCCAAGAATGCATTGGTCTGGCTGAACGGCTTACTTCCAAAGAATCCCCGATATGCTGACAGCGGACTTGGATGTGGTGCTTTCAGGATCAGATGATTCGGATTGTGTAACATCGAAGCCTTCCGCTGCGCCGGGCCACCCCACAGGATAAAAACGATCGGCCTGTCCTGACTGTTCAGTGCCATGATCGCCGCATCGGTGAATTCTTCCCATCCGATTCCGCGGTGTGAATTTGCCTGATGCGCACGAACCGTCAATACTGTATTCAACATCAGCACACCCTGTTCTGCCCATTTTGTCAGACATCCGTGATTCGGAATCGTACATCCGAGATCATCATGCAGCTCTTTATAAATATTGACCAGTGATGGCGGAATATCTACACCTTTCTTTACTGAAAAGCAGAGTCCATGTGCCTGTCCCACATTGTGATATGGATCCTGTCCCAGGATTACCACCTTCACCTTCGATAACGGCGTTAGATGAAATGCATTGAAAATGTCATCTGCCGGCGGAAATATCTGATATCTGCTGTATTCTTCATTTACCTTTTTAAATAATTCCCGGTAATATGGCTTGCTGAATTCTCCCTTCAGGGCATCCAGCCAGTCATTATTAATCGCTGCCATACATTTCCTCTCCTCTGTGCTTTTACAGGCGTACCGATACGCCTTTCTCACGCAAATATTCTTTTACTTCCCGAATTTCCAGTTCTTTGTAGTGGAACAATGATGCTGCCAGTGCCGCATCTGCCTTGCCATCTGTCAGTACCTCTTCGAAATGCTCAAGCGTACCGGCACCTCCTGATGCGATCACCGGAATTGATACCTCTTCAGCTATGATTCTGGTCAGCTCCAGATCATAACCGGCCTTTGTTCCATCGCAGTCCATGCTGGTCAGAAGAATCTCTCCCGCTCCCAGCTGTTCTACTTTCTTTGCCCACTCAACCGCATCGATACCCACATCGATACGACCGCCATTTTTATATATATTCCAGCCGCTTCCATCGGCTCTGCGCTTGGCATCGATTGCAACGACCACACACTGGCTGCCAAATTTGTCCGCAGCATCGGATATCAGACGCGGTGTATTGATCGCGGACGAATTA
>OLOZ01001678.1_pt1 | contig 14469 bp, 10 predicted proteins | sample 1673021 | NCBI WGS metagenome assembly OLOZ01 (sample SAMEA3136747, study PRJEB25190) | human gut metagenome | biome: human gut; feature: human-associated habitat; material: faeces | place: Austria | collected 2013
CGCGCCTTAATGCATTGGACAGAAGTACAACTATTAAAATCAAAAATGTAATATTAAAATTACGTCTCAATCGAATCCCCCCGATCTTTCACAATAAGTTTTGCCGTTTCTATAGTATATCATTTATCATAAAAAAATAACAGTTAAATATACAACTGCAAAAACGTACTGATTTGATCAAAAGATAAAAAACAGAATCATATTCGCTGATTATTTTCAGCATCTGATTTTATCGTACATTTATATCTATAAAAAAGGGCAGTTCTTCTACGATATATCATCGCTTCTGCCCTCTTTTTATTATAATTTATAATCTTAGCCCTTTTCTGCCCGAAAAGTCACTTTGCCATCCATCATAGTAAAAACTATTCGTGCATCTTTTATCTGGCTGCTGTCAACCTCAAAAAGATTCCTGTCTATAACGATTATATCAGCCAATTTCCCTGCCTCCAGTGTTCCCAGCTCATGTTCTCTATTGTATACCGTTGCAGAACCCAAGGTATTAGCAATAAGAGCTTCTGCTAAGGTTATATTTTCTTTGTTTCGTATACCTGCGTGAGAACCATCATAATTTTTTCTCGTAACAGCTGCATATATACCCGGAAATTGATTATAATGTACCACCGGAAAATCTGTTCCCAATGCCAGCGTTACTCCTGAATCAAGAATACTCCTCATGGGCCAAGCCCAGCGGCATCGCTTTCTGCCTACCCTTATGATTTTCTCGTTATTATCCAAAGCCAGATGTTCACCTTGCATGGACGCAATAACACCCAGCTTCGCAAACCTTTTTATATCTTCCGGATCTATCGTTTCGATATGTTCTATAGAATTTTTCAGTCCATGTCTTCCATTTACTTTCTCAGACGCTTCGAAAGCATCTAATGCCATTTTTACTGATCCGTCCGCAATACAATGTATCCTGACAGGAAGTCCTGACGCATTTGCTGCTACAACACTGTCTTCCAGATCTTCTTTTGAAACGAGAGGCACCCCTTCTCCGCATGTTCCCGGCTTATCAGCATATTCCTCTTTTAAAAAACCTGTATAAGTAGATGTAACACCATCAAGAAACCCTTTGAGTCCACTGACCCTGAAAACATCCGATGAAAATTCCTTCGCCAGCTTTTTGGCATCCGAAAAATCTGTATATCCCATCAGAGCAGTATATACATGCACCCTACTGGTAAACTTCCCGGCCTCGGCCATTCTTTTAAACACCTTATATCTATCATAATTTGCACGACTATATTCGTCTGCACTCATTTCACTGAGGGAAGTAACTCCATAAGCTGCAAGTCCTTTCATAAACGATTCCATGATTTCTTCCATCTGTTCTTCAGGGAAATCATACATTTTTTCCCATGCATACGACAATGCTTCAGGTTCATAGACAAGACCATTCAGCTCTCCATTTTCATCAATTCCTACTGAGCCACTCTTTATTTTCATATCCGTATGGTATCCTGATTCTTTCAAAGCTAAACTGTTCAACCAACATGTATGTGCATCAGCACAATTCATATATACCGGTCTGTCTGGAATTATACTATCCAGCGAATTCTTGGAAGGCAACAGAGAATTCTTCCAATTGGCAGGAAACCAGCCGTAACCCCTTATACGTATTTCTTCCGGATGGCAGTCTGCATAATCCTTTATCATACAAACCGCCTCTTCCTCCGATGTCGAGGATGTCAGATCCACCATATGATCACTATCTGCTACAGCACCCCACCACAGATGATCATGACCGTCAACAAATCCAGGCATTATCAGATAATCTCCAAAATCATAAACTTCTGTATTTGCTGAAATATATCTATTTATATCTTTATAATTCTTGACAGCTATTATTTTATTTCCTTTTACTGCAATGCCGCCTTTCATCAATTTTTTATCTTTTACAGTAAAAATCGCATTTCCCTTTATTATTATATCTGCTGTAATGCTCTTAGTTGCGTCAATCAATTTTTACACATCCTTTTTCTTCTTATTTATTGTCACAAGCAATACTATCCCGCCTATTACAAGCCATATGCTTCCTATAATAAGAGCTTTCCTCCCCAGATTAACCCACAAGGATATACACACTGACGCTCCGGCTGCCGGCAGCACTATATAATTTACAGCTGCCTTGATTCCTCTCCTGCATTCTTTCATCCAGTAATGGACAAATACTGATATATTTACCAGAGTAAACCCCAGCAATGCTCCGAAATTTATCATAGTAGTTCCCAGATCAAAATCTATGTACAAAGAAAGCAGAGAAACCACACCGATCAATATAATATTATAACTGGGAACCTTAAATCTTGTGCTTATATGTCCGAAGAATCTTGCCGGAAGCTGATGATCTCTTCCCATTCCAAAAAGAATTCTGGCGCATGACGCCTGAGAAGAAACCGCTGACGCAAGACATGATACTATCATTACTACACATAGAAAAGTCGCCATAAACTGCCCTGCAATATACCCAACAAGCTGATAAGACCCTCTTCCGGAATCAATCTGCATCCAGCCGTCAGGCCACGCCAACTGGAACAAATACGTAGAAAGCACAAAAAGTCCTCCGGCTGTCAAACATACTATTATAAGAGCTCTGCCTACTGTTTTCCCCGGATTTTTAGTCTCCTCTGCCAGCGTTGTCACCGAATCAAACCCTAAAAAACAAAGGCACAATACCGATGCACCTCCTATCACACCTGTTATTCCTACACTTCCCCATTCTGAAGCATTCCAGAGTCCGCTGATATCAATGATATCATAATTTTTTGATAAGATAGTTTTTACTGCAAAAATAACAACAGCAATGACAAAAGCTAATTGTATAACTATAAATATATTGTCAAATGCAGACATAATCTTCACTCCGGCTAAATTCACAACAGTAACTATCGTTATCAGTGCAAAAATATCAGCCCATATAGGTACTCCCGGCAGCAAGATGGGTATGTATCCTGACGCAATGATATAATTTATCATAGGAAGCAATATGTATCCCAAAAGTATCGCCCAGCCTGCCATAAATCCAATATTAGGATGCATTGTTTTGCCTACATAACTATAGACTGAGCCTGCTACCGGAAAAGCAACCACCATCTGTCTGTAACTTAAAGCTGTAAAAAACATAGCTATCGTGGCAATAGCATATGCCAAAGAGATCATGCCATGTGTACTTCCGTTTACAAGTCCAAAATACGAAAAGATCGTACATGGAGCCAGATATGCAAATCCAAAAAGACATACCCCCGGCAGTCCCAGCACTCGCTCAAGTTTTTGTTCATACCCAAATTCTTTCAGAGTATCAATCCGTCTTCCATCAATCATAGATAAAACTCCTTTCACCAAAACTGAAATAGTAATGATTATGGGTAAGATATTAACAGAATATTTAAATAAAACAAATTATTCATTTTATTTATTTTTTAAGAAGTTCAATAAATATTTTCCTAATCGTAATTATTAATTTGACAGGAAATCATTACTTTATTGTTATATAAAAAATTTTACTGATGCAATTTGTTTTATCCAATGTTTAGTTTTATGTTAACTAATATCACTATTTGATGTGACAACTTTCAACAAGTGTATAAGTCCCGATTTTTCAGCATTATAGGGAGTTATCCACAGAACTTCAACGATTGTATACAATTTTATCCAACGAAGGCTGTGCATAACTATTTTTTTAAAAAACCATATTTTTCAACGATTTAAGCTGTCAAGAATAAATTTGACATCATAGTTATCCACAGCTTTATTCATTTTATTTAACACTTAACAAAAAGCTCTGAATTTCAACGATCTAATGGCAATGAATACAATAAACGTTATAAAACATATACGTAACTAAAATCAATGGTCTCCAAAAATACATAAGTAAAACTTGTTAATAATACTTGTATGCATTAAGAGACGGCAAACCTCATTCACAAAAACAAATATGCGAAGAATGATCTTTGTAAAGACCTTCTTCGCATATTTTTATTTATCGGAAAACTCTATATCAGTATCTCCATTATTATTAGAAACCTTTAAAATTTTCGATCCTCCTTGCTTATCTGACGGCAGATTACTCTTACCTTTCTTTGTTTCACAAGTGATATCAAAATCATCATAACTGCCTATAATCAAGCCGGATATATTCCCGTTTTTTGAGATAAGTGTAATAGAATCATCTGCATCCAGTTTTTCAAATGATATATTGCCTCCACTTACCGAAACAGATATATTGCCAACTGCAGACAGCTCACCAAGTTTGATATCCTCATTGGTAGTAGATAAAATCAGTGTATCCAAAAGTTTATCCGGTATCCTCAAAGATATTATGCGATTTTCCTCTGATGGCTTACCTCCGATATAATCCGTCCATTCCTTGCTATTGTCCGCAGTCATAACCAAATGATCATCAGAAACAGAAATATTATAGTACTCTTTACTGTTTTGTGAATAATCAATATGAATCTGATTATCATCCGATGATGATACTTCTATCAACCGGTCCTGAACGTTAATCTCGATCTTTTTAATCAATTCTGAATCAACTGTATAAACTTCCCGTTTAAAAGACTCGCCTTTATCATCACAACCTGTTAATACAGTTATTCCCAACATAAGAAGTATAAAAAATAGAACTGTTTTTTTCATAGCATACTACTCCTTTACATTTAAATTATTTTCTTTTTAATATTCCCGGAGATAACAAGAATCTTTATTATTGACATTATCGTTTCTCCATATTAAGATGTATTCTAAACCTTTGTGCAACACAAAAGTCAAGAGGACAATATACAAATGAAAAAATACTTTTCAATAAGTGCAGCTGCAAAAAGAACAAATGTTACAAGCGAAACGCTCCGTCATTATGACCGTATAGGTCTTTTAAAACCAAGCAAAAAAGATGAACGAACAAATTATCGCTACTATTCAGAAGAAGATATAATACGTTTAAATACAATATGCTCTCTGCAGAAAATGGATTTGCCTCTGAAAGCTATAAAAGAAGTTCTTGAATATGATGATTTAAACAAAGTGATCGATTTTTTGACAGAAGCAGAGAAAAAAGCCGATGAAAAAATTGCAGATTTGCAATACAGTAAACAAAAAATACAAGCTGCAAAAGCAGATTATAAAAGTAAGCTGCAATATCAAACTCCCGCAGAAGATGTTACTGTAAAATATTTCACAAAACGAGTAATCATGCTCTCTGACAATTTAAAATCTCCTGCACTTGATAATCTTTGGAACTATCTGAAACACTTTTACGATAAAATCGACCCGGAAGAAAAACAGTCTTTTTTATTTGAAGATCTGGCAGGAGTCTATACTGAAAATGGTATATCAAGATTATTTGCTCTATGTATCCGCTATGGTAATGCAGACGGTTTAAAAATACTTCCCGAAGGATACTATTTATGCTCTTCCTGCAACGAAGAAAATCGGATAAAAAAGATCGACGAAGTATTGCAGACAGTAAAAACCGATTATCATACAGAACCTGAATTCATCGTACAGCAAATCATCATATCCGGTATATTGCAGTGGCACTATCAAATACAAGTATATCTGCATAGATAATCAAAAACCAAAAACGGTATGACCAATCTATAGGCCATACCGTTTCGTATAAATAACAATCCTTTATCAAAGCAGCATTCTGTCATTATCTATCTCAAACTTTTCAATTAGCTTTTCTACTGTCATTTTTTTCCGTTCATCGCCGCTGATATCCATTTTTATTTTACCTGACTGCATTAATATAGTCCTGTTCCCATGCTCCAAAGCAGCTTTCATATTATGAGTTATCATCATAGTACATAATTTATCATTATCTGCAAAATAATCCGTCAACTCAAGCACCTTTTTAGCTGCGGAAGGATCCAGCGCCGCCGTATGTTCATCAAGAAGAAGAAGTTTAGGCTCTGCGATCACCGCCATGAAAAGAGTCAGCGCTTGCCTCTGTCCACCGGAAAGCAATCTGACTTTTTCCTTCATCCTATCCTCAAGACCCATACCAAGCAATGCAAGTTTTTCTTTAAACAGTTCTCTGTCCGATCTGCTGATACCTGCCTGCAAACCCCTTCTCCGCTTTTTATTATAGGCTATGGAAAGGTTTTCTTCTATAGTCATATCAAAAGCAGTTCCCTTTAAAGGATCCTGAAAAACACGCCCAATCATTTTTGCTCTCTTATGTTCCGGCATATCTGACATATCTTTGCCATCCAGAACTATTTTCCCACTGTCCACAGGAAAAACTCCAGCTATAGAATTCATCAAAGTAGATTTACCGGCTCCGTTGCTTCCTATTATAGTTATAAAATCCCCGGAAGCTCCATGAAAATTCACACCATCTAGGGCAGTCATTTCATTTATGGTTCCTTTAGCGAATATCTTTGTAAGATTCTCTATTTTAAGCATTTCTTTCACCTGCCTTTGATCTTTTCTTCCTGAGAGAAAAATTTTCTCCGAGCATTCCCATGGCAAGTGCGATAGTTACTATAACCGCAGACACAAGTTTAAGATCTGTAGGCGGCATTCCCAGATAAAGTGCAACACCTATAACCATTCTGTAAACCACAGCCCCAAGCGCTACAGCTATAAGCCTTCTTAACAGTCCTCCGGTTCCGAACAGTACTTCACCAATAATAACAGAAGCCAGGCCTATAACTACCATACCAGTACCCATTCCTACGTCTGAATAACCCTGATACTGAGCGAGCATGCCTCCTGCCAGCCCCACCAGGCCATTTGATACCGAAAGTCCAAGAAGCTTCATATTATCACTGCTTATACCTGCTGCTCTTACCATCTCCTCATTGTCACCTGTAGCTCTCAGTGCAAAGCCTTTCCTTGTCTTCAAAAAAGCAAACATGAAGAATATCACAACAGCGGCTATGATAAGACCAAAAACTATAGAACTCCATCTGAATCCATTCATAGCGTTTTCTACTGTTTTATAAAGTGTAGGAGTGCTGTTGAGATTAACATTGGCTTTGCCTTGTATCCGTAAATTTATAGAATATATCCCCAGCATTACCAGTATGCCTGCGAGAAGTGACTGAATCTTCAGCTTTGTGTTGAGCAAAGCTGTTATGGCTCCTGCGCCCATACCAAACACAAAAGCCAAGATCAATCCAAGGATACACATCAGAGTCTGCGCTGTCGGTCCCATTCCGGAAGCCGCAGTACACATCACAGCAGAAACAGCGGCTCCTGTTACAATACTGCCATCTACTGTCAAATCCGGTGTATTGAGTGTCCGAAATGACAAAAATACTCCTAAAGCCAGTATAGAATATATCAGTCCCAGTTCTAACGCTTCAAGTAATGTAACAATTAACATTTTATAAATCTTCCTTTGCTAAATCAGTTGCTTTATCAAGAATATCCTGAGGTATAGTTATTCCCATATCAGCTGCAGTCTGGCTGTTGATATATATAGCCATCTCATCCATAGTTCTTACAGGCATTTCCCCAGGATCTGCTCCGTTAATTATCTCTGCCACCATATCTGCTGTCTGCTGGCCGAGATACTCATAATCAACGCCATAAGTGGCAAAAGCTCCGTCCTTTACCATTGAATCAGCACCTACATAAAAGGGGATCTTTGACTCTATGAAAACCTGATTGGCAGTTGCTATAGACGATGCTACAGTATTATCTGTAGGAGAGAATACTATATCACATTTCTTAGCCAGATTCTGAGCAGCCGGCTGTATCTCATTAGTACTTGTTATAGCTGATTCTATCACTTCCAAAGAATTTTTTTCTGCAAATTCTTTCAAAGCTTCTACAGCTGAAACTGAATTTGTCTCACTTGAATTATAAAGTGTCCCTATCGTCTTAAATCCTGGTGTTATCTCCTGCGCAAGTCCCATTATCTTTTCCACAGAAATAACATCCGATGTACCGGTAACATTCCCGCCCGGTTTCTCCATATCAGCAACCACTTCAGCGGCCACAGGATCTGTAACAGCTGAAAATACAATAGGAATATCTTTTGTTTCACCCATCGCTACCTGTGTAGCCGGAGTCGTTATGGAAACGATCACATCAACGTCATCTGCCACAAAGCCCTGACAGATAGTCTTGAGGTTTGACTGTTCATTCTGAGCGTTTTGATAATCTATTTCTATATTTTCTCCATCCACATATCCTTCTTCTTCAAGCTGAGCTATGATAGCTTCCCTTATCTGATCAAGAGACGTATGTTCAACAAGCTGAACTATTCCTATCTTAACAGTATCTTCTCCCCCTTTGTCGGATTCTCCGCAGCCTGCTAATACTATCGACATGGCTGCCAATATGGCTATAAAAATCGCTAAACTCTTCTTCTTCATTTCTTCTCTGCGCAAGCACCTGCCCGCGCTCTCCTTTCTCTGCATTTTCCGGTTTTTAACTGCTCTCGTGATTCTCTGCAAATTTTAAGATGATCCTGTGTTTTACCTGCCTTTTTTCCTAAGATCAAAGTAATTCGCTCGGGAAAACGGACAGAGCAGCAGCAAAGCTGCGTAGAAGCACCTTTAAGACACGTTCTCGCCGTATTTTGCGGTAGATTCCTCCAAATCAAAAATTGGAGAAACCCTTACATGAGCCCTGCTGCGAAATCATAGATTTCATGCTATGGCTTCAAGATACGACCATGTCATAAAAAAACGCTCGTCCTCTCTCAAGGACAAGCGTTTGCCTGCGGTACCACCTTGTTTAATGCTAGATGCATTCTCTCTGCAGAGTGCCGTCACACTCCCTGCCCGTTACGCCGGCATCGCGTCTCAGCTACTCGAAAAAACCTTTCTATCTTTTCTTATCTATCAGTCTATTCTTTCACCTTGCCCTCGGAGGCCCATTTACTGAAACTGCATTTATCCGGCTCTCACCGTCCCGGACTCTCTTAAAAATCGTATATCAGTTTTACTTCCTCGTCTTCGGTTTAGTATTCATATGTCAATATACTATCATTTGAATTTTTAGATGTCAAGTGAGTTTCCACAGTAAAATAGATTTTTATCACAATAAGATATAATATTTTAATAAGACTTAGCCCTCTCAAATGTTAAACATTCTCATATAATTATAAATTCCTTATCCGATTACCTACCATACGTATGACAATTACTATAACAATAATTAATACCATTACTGCTGCAGTAACTATAAAGAAAATTTTATTAGGCTGTTTTAGAATTTCCGTCGGCATCCAACTTTCTATCTTTACTTTTCTTTCATGAGTCTTGCTGTAATACGATGGGATCCTGTTATCTTCAAAAGAATCTATATATGATGCCAGAGCATACCACGCTTTAAGCTCACTGCTTCCGGCATAAACTATATGTTCTTCAAAATCCTCTATTATATCGCCATTTTCATCTTTAGGTTCTATTTTTAAAAGGCCTAAAGATTTATCTTTAACAGCTCCTAACATTTGACAGGAATAAAGGTCTGCAGTTACGCTGTACAATTTGTCATCTTCGACATAGCCAGCTTCTCTGCCGTCATTATATCTGACATCAACAGCCCTATTCAGTATGAGTCTATGTGGATTCCATGAATACTCAAGTCCTGATAAATACAATCTCGCCACCCCCATAAAATCAGAAATGCTGACATCGACCTCTGCTACAGCTTTCAATTCTTTACCTGTAAGATACGCTTTCACAAGGGGATATCCGGCTTTTCCATCCTTTCCATATCCGAGAGAACTCACATTAAATACATCCGAAACAGTAATGTCACCTTTAAGCAAACTCCCTCTGACAACTCCATGAGGGACGATGGCCACATCCACATCACTTTCTGTATACTCCTTTACAGCATATCTATATGAATCAGCAATAAGATTTCCTAAAGGCTCCTCACCCTGCACAAGACCAAACTCATCTATTGAAGAAAACTCCACATCATTATTAGTGATTACTTGTCCAACACTGTATCCATAATTACTGAAATACTTCTTATCTGCCGAAAGACGATATTCTTCCAGTTCATTTTCAATATCATTATCGCTTTCGACATTCTCATCCAAAGGAATCAGCTCATATGACTTTATATTAAATCTTCCTGTATTCTTATCCCTTTCCAGTACCACATGTCCCACATTTTTATTATAGCTGCCGCACGAAACAATATATGTCTCTCCCACCTTTATCGGTTCGTCAAAAATAGTATGAGTATGTGCACTGATTATCAGATCTATATCGGGGATCTCTTCAGCCAGCACATAATCTTCTGTGTTTTTCAAACTGTCATTTTCGTTCTCTATAGTGCCGCAATGAGAAAGGCATATTATCATATCCACATCTTCACTCTTTTTTATTGTATGCACCACTTCTTCAGCTGTTTCAGATGCATCTTTGAATATCAGTCCACTCTCAGGAGCATATTCAGCGGCAGATTCGCCCATAAGGCCGAAAACTGCAGCTTTTACTCCATTGTGTTCTATTACAGCATAATCCGAAACGCCATAGTCACTGCATGCTTTTTTTAGTTTTTCGGCATTCTCCCTAAGTTCTGAATCTCTTACAGTTGCCTCCCAGTCAATATTAGCTGCCAGAATCATGGGAATATCATCGCCTGATAAAACCGCTGCTTCTAACATAGATGCAAGACCTTCTGCTCTGTAATCAAATTCATGATTTCCCAAAGTCGTAGCATCAAACCCTAAATATCCCATCATTCTCAATTCAGGAGCCTCTTCTGAAAATATTGTCTGATACGATGTTCCCATAGAAAAATCGCCTCCATCTAAAAGAAAACTCTCAGGATATGTATCCTTTATATTCTTCACGACAGTACTCAGCCTGCCAAAACCCCCTGTCTCAATTATTCTCCCATTTTCTTCATTCTTGTCTCCATCCATATGTGAATGCATATCATGAGTAAAAATGACCGATACCTTACTGGCACCGGTCATCGAGTCACTCTTCTCATCTGCAGCAGATACTGTAAAAACACTAATATTTACAAAACTCCCAAACATCACCGTCAGCATAGTGATAACAGCTACAATCATTGATTTTACTGCGTTCTTCATTTATTTTATCTCCTCACACATATACTGCAGTGGAAGCTGATTACTATCGTTTAAAAAATCAGTTATGGCATTAATATCACTGTTCCCGGATAACGCCTCCGTAAATTTATCTACACTCTCAACAAATCCCGAAAACAGACTTTGCTGCGGCTGATAACGAAATTCATAAATATCGCAGCCAACGAGACCACAGTCATAAATCATTTCCTCCACGGCCTCATCATATGTCCCTACTATGTCATCTATCAGTTTATTGCTCTCTGCCTGTTTAGCAGTATAAATCCTGCCGTCTGCAATGGTTTTAACATAATCTGTATCAAGATTTCTTCCCTGCGCTACAACAGATACAAACTGATCATAAGATTCGTCTACAAGACTTTGAAATATATTTCTTTGCTGGTCGCTCATCGGAACTGTAATATCTCCCATCGCCTTATTAGCTCCCGATGTTATTGTCTCAGTTTTTATACCATACTTCTGAAGCAGACCTGATATATCGTAAAGAGTCCCTATGGTAACTCCTATAGACCCTGTCCAACAGTTTCGGTTAGCTATGATCTTATCTGCCGATGACGATACATAATACCCTCCTGAAGTCGCCTGAGATGCAAAATAAGCATATACAGGTCTTTCTGTATATTCCTGATACTCTTTTATCTTAAGATAAAGCTCATCGCTTTCATACACTCCACCTCCGGGAGTATTGACAAATAACATCAAAGCTTTATTGCTTTTATTGTTCATCATACCGTCAACTGCATCAAGTGCATACTGATGACTGTAGGTACCGCTGTCTTCACTTATAGTCCCTTCTATATAAAGAACTCCTATATGAGAACCTCTTACGCCGGAAGCCCCACTTATATCTCCTCGCTCATGATCCGGATTCACTCCTCTGAAAGCAGCTGTGATACAGCCAAGGAGCAAAACTCCAGCCAGAATGCATCCAAACAGCAATAAGGCCTTCTTTCCTCCGGACCATTTGCGCGGTGTTTTGCCATAATATACAGTCTGAGAACCGCCAAGCGTTCCGGAAGCTTCTGCGGCCTCAGCATCACATCTGCCGTATAGCTTTTTATGCCATGCGTCTCTCGCAGTTATAGGAGTAGACTGCTCTGAACCTTCGCCCAGATTCTTTCTTTCGTTAAAATTTCCGTTATCCATCATAGTCTTCCTTTTTCAACACTTCCGAGATCACAATTAATGACTGTATCATCAAATACTTTTATCAGCGATCTCCTGAAGAAGCTTTTCCTGAAGCTCACCTGGGAACATTTCACCGAGTTCTCCGGCTTTGCTTGAGCGAACAGTTAGATTTCCCGCCTCTACTTCTCTCTCACCTATAATACAAATGTACGGAGTTCTTTCATTTCTCGCTTCTCTCAGCTTATAGCCTATCTTTTCATTTCTGATATCGGCCTTGACTCTCAGTCCCGCCTCTTCAAACTGCTGGGCTATTTTCAGCGCATAGTCTGTGAACTTTTCCGTTACAGTGAGAAGCTTTACCTGTACGGGAGCCAGCCAAAGAGGGAATTTCCCGGCAAAATGCTCAATAAGAATTCCTATGAATCTTTCAATTGAACCAAATATAACTCTGTGTATCATCACCGGTCTGTGCTTTTCACCATCCGGCCCTACATATGTTATATCAAAACGCTGAGGCATCTGCATATCGAGTTGTATAGTCCCACACTGCCACGTCCTTCCAATAGAATCCTCAAGATGAAAATCAAGCTTAGGCCCATAAAAAGCTCCATCCCCTTCATTTACCACATAAGGAACTCCTATAAACTCCATCGCCTCTCTGAGAGCTGTTTCCGCCGTTTCCCATTCTTCATCTGTTCCCATGGAATCATCCGGTCTTGTGGAAAGCTCTATATGGTAGGTAAACCCGAACATTTTATATACATCGTCTATAAACTTTACGACTCCAATCACTTCGTCTTTTATCTGCTCCGGAAGCATAAATATATGAGCATCATCTTGCGTAAATGTTCTCACTCTCATAAGCCCGTGAAGAGCCCCTGAAAGTTCATGCCGGTGCACCTGCCCCAGTTCACCCATTCTTACAGGAAAATCCCTGTAAGACCACATTTTTCTTTTGTACACCAACAGGGATCCCGGACAGTTCATAGGCTTTATTGCATAATCCTCATCATCTATTTTGGTAAAATACATATTGTCTTTATAGTGATCCCAATGTCCTGAAGTTCTCCAAAGATGTTCATTGAGAATTAACGGCGTCTTGATTTCCTCATATCCTCTTTTTCTATGTTCAGTCTTCCAAAAGTTCTCCAGCTCATTTCTTATTATCATACCGTTAGGCATAAAAAACGGAAATCCCGGACCTTCTTCATAAAGAGCAAATAAATCCATCTCTTTTCCTATTTTGCGATGGTCTCTTTTTTTGGCTTCTTCAAGTTTAGCCAGATACTCATCGAGTTCCTTTTGGCTCGGAAAACATGTTCCGTATATTCTTTGGAGCATAGGCCTGCTGGAATCACCCCTCCAGTAAGCTCCCGCGACACTCTGAAGCTTCACAGCTTTAATCTGTCCGGTCTTTTCCATGTGAGGCCCTGCACACAAATCCACAAAATCTCCCTGCTTATAAAAAGAAATCGTTTCATCCTCAGGCAGGTCTTCTATAAGCTCTACTTTATATACCTCTCCCTTCGCCTTCATGAGTTCTACAGCCTCTTCTCTGGGAAGGACAAACTTTTCCAAAGGATAATTAGCCTGTATTATCTTTTTCATTTCCTTTTGTATTTTCAAAAGATCCTGATCATTAAGCTTATGTTCCATATCAAAATCATAATAAAAACCGTTATCTATGGCAGGCCCTATCGCCAATTTTGCATCAGGCCAAAGTTTTTTCACAGCCTGAGCCATTATATGTGATGTAGTATGTCTGTAACATAATCTAACCTGTTCATCTTCAAAATTTATTTTTTCTTTTGCCATTTCTTCTTCTCCTCTTATCCGTGGTATTTCTCAAGCGCAAGTGTTATCAATCTATCTATAAGTTTATCATATGGTATGCCGGAAGCTTCCCAAAGTTTAGGATACATACTTATATGGGTAAATCCCGGCAATGTATTGAGTTCATTAAATACTACCCTTCCATCTTCTTGAAGGAAAAAATCCACTCTTGCAAGGCCTTCACACCCCATTGCCTGATATATTCTCACAGCTTTACTCCTGATCTCAGCTTCCTTTTCAGCAGTAAGATCCTTAACTATAGCTGTCTTTGATTGATTATTTTCATATTTTGCATTATAATCATAAAATTCATTGGCCGCAAAAATCTCACCTATACATGAAGCTTCAGGATATTCATTTCCCAGAACTGCAACTTCTATTTCCCTTCCTATTATAGTTTCTTCTAAAAGCACTTTTTGATCTTCGCAAAACGCCTTTTCTAAAGCTTCCGGAAGAGCTTCCGA
>OLOZ01001692.1_pt1 | contig 14398 bp, 9 predicted proteins | sample 1673021 | NCBI WGS metagenome assembly OLOZ01 (sample SAMEA3136747, study PRJEB25190) | human gut metagenome | biome: human gut; feature: human-associated habitat; material: faeces | place: Austria | collected 2013
TTGTTATTTTTTCACCATTTCTTGCAGTTTCTCAATATTTTGTTGTACCTTTGCAACGTATTAAAAAATAAGCGCTTATGGCTATAAAACAATATCCTTTGGGAATACAGACCTTTGAGCGTATCCGTAAGGAGGACAAGCTCTATATAGATAAGACGGAATATATCTACCGCATGACCCATTCTGACGGTACATATTTCTTCGTGGGGAGACCACGCCGTTTTGGAAAGTCGCTCCTTGTTTCGACCATGCAAAGTTATTTTGAAGGTAAGAAAGACTTGTTTAAAGGACTTGCCATGGAACAGCTTGAAAAAGAATGGATAAAATATCCTGTAATCCATCTGGATATGAGTGGAGGAAAGTATATGTCTGAAGATCAGCTACAACGATATCTGATAGATTTGGTGGAAGAACAGGAACGGAAATTTAGCTTTCATAATGAGAAGATAGATATAAATCTTCGCTTGAAAGACCTCATTATGTCTTTATATCAGACTACAGGCAAGAAGGTGGTAGTGCTGATTGACGAGTATGATGCCCCTTTGCTGGACGTGGCTCACGAAAAAGAGCAGTTGGTTAAGCTTCGCAACATCATGCGTAATTTCTTCAGCCCGCTGAAGGTGCGTGAAGCCTATCTTCGTTTTGTCTTTTTTACGGGTATTACTAAGTTTTCGCAAGTGAGTATATTCAGTGAATTGAATAACGTCACCAATGTATCCATGTATGATGAATATGCTGGTATGTTGGGGATTACTAAGGAAGAACTTAGCGGGCAATTGTCAGAAGATATAGAAGTGCTGGCTACAAAAATGCATCTTACCAAGGAGCAGACCTTAGATAAGTTGACTGAGAATTATGATGGATATCATTTTTCTGCTTATTCACCTGATGTCTTCAACCCTTACAGCCTGTTCAATTGCTTCGCTCAGGGTAAGTTGGGTTCTTATTGGTTTGCCTCAGGTACGCCAACCTATCTTATCAATATGATGCGTAAATATCATGTGCTCCCTACAAGCATTACGCGTGTTGAGGCTGACGAAAGTGAATTTGATGCACCTACAGAGGATATGACTACAATGATGCCGCTGCTTTACCAGAGTGGTTATTTGACCATCAAGGATTATAACAGAGATTATAACTATTATACGCTTGATATTCCTAACAAGGAGGTAAAGATAGGGTTGACCAAGGCTTTGATTCCGTCTTATGTTACTGGTAATACGCTTGCTACTACCAATACGGCTCGTCGCATAGCACAGGCTTTGGATAAGCAAGACATGGATGGAGCTTTGCATCTGCTACAGGATTTTCTGGGTACTGTGCCTTATTGCAATGTCACCAATCATGAGGGGCATTATCAGCAGATGCTTTTCATCATCTTCTCGCTCCTCACCGATTATCTGGTAGATGTAGAGGTGCATACTCCAAAGGGAAGGGTAGATGTAGTTTTGTTGACTGGAACAGATTTATACATCATAGAACTGAAACTTGATAAGAGTGCTCAGGCTGCAATGCAGCAAATCAATCTCAAAAACTATCGCCAGCGTTTCGCTCTCTGCAACAAACCTATAACGAAAGTTGGCATCAACTTCGACTCTTCAAAGGGAAATATAGAGGATTGGGTGATAGAGTAAATGAAAAAAGATAGAAGAAGATAGATGAAATAGATTAAAGAAAATCATAAGTAGCTGCGTTGGCCATCGCAAGTACTTGCGAAGAACAATGAAGCCTGTTTCGAAGGACATCGAAACAGGCTTCATTTTTTTATTCTAGAATTCTGCGTTCTTTGGTGTACGTGGGAATGGAATCACGTCGCGGATATTCTGCATACCGGTTACGAAGAGAATCAGACGCTCGAAACCGAGACCGAAACCTGCGTGTGGGCATGAACCATACTTACGGGTATCGAGATACCAGTTCATATCCTTCATCGGGATGTTGCGAGCCTCAATCTCACCCATCAGCTTGTCATAGCTCTCCTCACGGACAGAACCACCGATAATCTCACCAATCTGTGGGAACAGTACGTCGGTACCCTGAACGGTCTGACCGCTCTTGCCACCGAAACCACTCTCCTTCTCGTCTATCTTCATATAGAATGCCTTGATAGCCTTAGGATAGTTGGTCATGATAACCGGGCGCTTGAAGTGCTCCTCTACGAGGAAACGCTCATGCTCTGAAGCCAGGTCATCACCCCACTCGCATGGGAACTCAAACTTCTTGCCCTTGGCGATAGCCTCCTGAAGGATGCGGATACCCTCGGTATATGGAAGATGAACGAAGTCGGAATTCAATACGCCTTCCAGACGGGCAATCAGACCCTTGTCAATCATCTTGTTCAAGAAAGCAAGATCGTCCTTGCAATGCTCCAGTGCCCAACGGATACAATACTTGATGAAGTCTTCCTCCAACTCCATCAAACCGTCCATATCCAGGAAAGCAACCTCTGGCTCTACCATCCAGAACTCAGCCAGGTGGCGAGGAGTATTACTGTTCTCTGCACGGAAGGTTGGACCGAAGGTATAGATGGCGCCGAGTGCTGTAGCACCGAGCTCACCCTCCAACTGACCGGAAACGGTCAATGAAGTCTGCTTGCCGAAGAAATCATCAGAATAGTCAATCTTGCCATCCTCTGTCTTCTTCAGGTTGTAGAGGTTCTTGGTAGTTACCTGGAACATCTGACCAGCACCCTCGCAGTCGCTGGCTGTGATGAGCGGAGTATTGAAATAGAAATATCCATGCTCATGGAAGTAAGTGTGGATAGCCATTGCCATGTTATGGCGGATACGCATCACGGCACCAAAGGTATTGGTACGGAGACGGAGGTGAGCATACTGACGCATGTATTCGAAGCTCTGTCCCTTCTTCTGCATAGGATAGTCGCTGCCGCAGAGACCGTAAATCTCGATGCTCTCGCACTGGATCTCAACACTCTGTCCGGCACCCTGGCTTTCTACCAGCGTACCTACGGCGCTGATACAAGCACCAGTAGTAATCTGACGGAGCTGATTCTCATCGACCTTTGATGGGTCGACTACTATCTGAATATTATTAATAGTAGAACCATCGTTAAGAGCAATAAAATCGACTGCTTTGCTACTACGATGGGTACGAACCCATCCCTTGACATTCACGATTGAGCCGTAGGCTGTACTCTTGAGCAAGTCTACAACTTTAGTTCTTTTTACTTTTTCCATTGTTAATTAATAGGTTAAAAAGGAGACTAAACAGATAGTCTCCTTTCTTATTATATCTTATTATCCTTATTCAAAAGCACCCATGCGGAGCATGTCTACCTCCTTCTCAGTAAGGAAGCGCCAGTCACCGCGACGGAGATTTTTCTTAGTCAAACCTGCGAACTGTACACGGTCGAGCTTGGTAACACGATAGCCGAGGCTCTCGAAGATACGACGCACGATACGGTTCTTGCCACTATGAATCTCGATGCCAACCTGTGCCTTGTCGCGATCATCAGCATACTCTACAGCATCTGCCTTGATCTCACCATCTTCCAAGGTGATACCCTCACGGATCTGATCCATATCGTGAGCAGTCAGATTCTTATCGAGATGAACGTGATAAACCTTCTTCTTCAGGAACTTAGGGTGAGTAAGCTTAGAAGCCAGGTCACCATCGTTGGTCAAGAGAAGTACACCTGTTGTATTACGGTCGAGACGGCCTACAGGATAGATACGTTCAGGACAAACATCCTTTACGAGGTCCATCACAGTCTTGCGCTGCTGAGGATCATCGCTGGTTGTAACATAATCCTTTGGTTTGTTGAGCAATACGTATACCTTCTTCTCCAAAGTTACAGGAGCGTCGTGGAACTTCACCTCATCGGTACGAAGGATCTTGGTACCCAACTCGGTAACTACCTCACCATTGACAGTTACCAGACCAGCCTGGATGAACTCATCAGCCTCACGGCGAGAGCATACACCAGCATTGGCGAGGAACTTGTTCAAGCGCAATGGCTCTGTTGGGTCGATGTTTTCCTCCTTATATTCGATACGCTTCTTCATGCTATACTTAGCATTTGGATCGTAACCAGGAGTGTGCTGACGGAAACCGCCACCACGGTTGTTGCCATAGCCACCACCCTGTGGACGGCCATAACCGCCACGGTTGTTGCCATAGCCACCCTGCTGAGGACGACCATAGCCACCACCACGGTTGTTGCCATAGCCGCCACCCTGGGGACGACCATAACCACCACGGTTGCTGCCATAACCACCCTGCTGAGAACGAGACTGGTAGCCGCCCTGCTGACGTGGCTGGTAGCCACCCTGCTGACGAGGCTGATAACCACCCTGCTCATCATTATTGTTGTAACGAGGACGATAGCCACCCTGCTGAGGACGAGACTGATAGCCTCCCTGCTGACGTGGCTGGTAGCCACCACGGTTGCTGTTACCATAACCACCACGGCTCTGATAGCTGCTGCGCTGTGGACGCTCGCTGCTGCCTGTACTCTGCAAGCCAGCACCGAAACCTTCAGGACGGAAACCGCCTTCGCTGTTACTGCTACTTCTGTCGCTGCTGTATGCGCGATGTGAATTGATACGAGGACGCTGTGTGCGACCTACTGGTCGATAACTCTTCTGATAACCACCTGCTGGGTTGTAGCCCTCACGGGTTCTCTCATTCTCAGAAGACTGATCTTGAGGTTTGTTTTCAAATTCTGAATCCATTTTCTTAAAATACTTAATAGCCTCACGGCTGGGTTAATAAATCTAATTTTTACTTTTATATATATGTACTAAAACTACAAAATTCCTTTGTGCATATTAGATACCTGTATAATTGCTTGGTGTGATTGCCATCAGTTCTGCCTTAACACTATCACTCACATTCAATCCCTGGATAAACTCATGAATAGTTTCCTCAGTCATGTGCTGATTGGTACGTGTCAACGCCTTCAATGCCTCGTAAGGATGTGGATATGCCTCACGGCGAAGAATAGTCTGGATAGCCTCAGCTACAACTGCCCATGTATTATTCAAATCTTCCTGCAGTTTCTCCTCGTGAAGAATCAGTTTACGCAAGCCCTTCAATGTACTCTGGATAGCAATGACGCTATGACCGAGAGGCACACCGATGTTACGGAGTACGGTACTGTCAGTAAGGTCGCGCTGCAAGCGGCTAACCGGAAGTTTCTGTGCCAGGAACTGAAGAATGGCATTGGCTATGCCCAGGTTACCTTCACTGTTCTCATAATCGATAGGATTCACCTTGTGAGGCATCGCACTTGAGCCTACCTCACCTGCCTTGATCTTCTGCTTGAAGTAATCCATAGAGATATACATCCAGAAGTCACGGTCTAAGTCGATGATAATGGTGTTGATACGACGGATGGCGTCAAAGATAGCGCCAAGGTAGTCATAGTTACTGATCTGTGTGGTATACTGCTCGCGTTCCAAACCGAGTTTTTCGCTGACGAACTTGTTACCGAATACTTTCCAGTCATACTGTGGATAAGCTACATGGTGAGCATTGTAGTTACCGGTAGCACCACCGAACTTAGCTGTAATCTTGCAAGCCTTGAGCGAATTAAGCTGCTCGGTAAGACGGTAAACATAAACCATGATTTCCTTGCCCAGGCGGGTAGGTGAAGCAGGCTGTCCGTGAGTCTTAGCCAGCATAGGCACATCCTTCCACTCATCAGCATAAGTCTGGAGCTGTGCAATCAGCTCTTCAACCTGCGGATTGAAGCACTCTTCCAAAGCCTCTTTTACAGAGAGAGGCACACTTGTGTTGTTGATATCCTGAGATGTCAAACCAAAATGGATAAACTCCTTGTAAGCATCCAAGCCTCCGATCTTATCGAATTCTTCCTTGATAAAATACTCTACAGCCTTTACATCGTGATTGGTAATCTTCTCGATGTCTTTTACGCGCTGTGCTTCATTTTCGTCAAAATTACGATAAATGTCACGCAGACGTTCGAACAGCGACTTGTCGAAAGAAGCAAGCTGTGGCAAAGGTAACTCGCATAGAGTAATGAAGTATTCAATCTCTACGCGTACACGATAACGAATGAGAGCATACTCTGAGAAGTAGTTAGCGAGCTGCTCTGTTTTTCCCCTATAACGACCATCAATTGGTGATATGGCAGTCAATAAATCTAAATTCATAACAATACGTATTATATATAGGGTGCAAAATTAATGAATTATCGTGAGAAAACAGAGAAAATAGTGATAAATAAATTTAAAAGCATAAAAAAAGGTCTCTCAACATTTGTTGAGAGACCTTCACCATTGTGGGCGTTGACGGATTCGAACCGCCGACCCTCTGCTTGTAAGGCAGATGCTCTAAACCAGCTGAGCTAAACGCCCTTTAAAAAGTCCCTGCAACCACAAAAGTGAATCACAGGGAACACCCCCGTGGGCGCTGACGGATTCGAACCGCCGACCCTCTGCTTGTAAGGCAGATGCTCTAAACCAGCTGAGCTAAGCGCCCTTACTTTTCGTAAGCGGTTGCAAAGGTACGACTATTTTTTGGTTCCACCAAATTTTTCAGCAACTTTTTTCGTTTTTTCTTCAAAAAAGTGCATTTTCTAGTGTTTTTCCTCAATTTTTAGGGTAAAAACGGTCAGTTTTTGCATTTCAATTGCCCAAAACAGCAAACCAAGAGAAAGAACTTACGATGGGACTGCAAAACCTATTTCAACCCCAAAAGGTACTTATTGAGAAAGAAAAGTTCTTTTTAAGAAATTCAAAGAAACAAAAAAAGACATTCTTCACGAGGAAGAATGCCCTATTCTATTTTTATACCTTATATTATATATACTGTATAATTACTCACCAACCTGAACAGTTGCACGACGGTTGTAAGAAGCAGGAGTTAAATCCTTAACACCACCGTTAGCCTTAACTACAATGTTCTCCTTAGCGACACCCAACTTAACGAGCTCATCAGCTACCTTCTCAGCACGAGCCTTAGAAAGTTTCTGGTTAACAGCTGCTGAACCAGTAGCGCTGTCAGCATAACCGTTAACTACCAACTTAGCGTTGTTGTCCTTAGCATACTGAGCGAGAGCCTGTACGTTTACGAGATCCTTCTTAGAAGCAACCTTAGACTTGCCAATGTTGAAGAATACAGAAACTGGAGTAGCAACATACTCCTTAACTGCCTTATCCTCTACAGGCTTCTGGTTGTTCAAGAGATTCTTCAAACGGTCGTTCTCTGCATTAGCATCGTTCAACTTAGCATTGAGAGCGTCGAGTTCTGACTGATGAAGAGCGTTGATAGCATCAACATCTGGAACCTTGTTCCAAGTAGCCTTACCCAAGTTGTATGTAACACCGACCTCAACATTCAAAGAACGGTCGCGTCTTGCAATCGCCTTGTCGATAGAGTGAGATGTACTAGGCTTAGCACCTGCCAATACACCTGTGTAACCATCATAGTCGTTAGCACCTACTGCATAGTTTACATCGAGGTTGACAGCCCACTTGTTATTGATCTTGAACTCGTTCAAGATACCAACACCAACTACAGGAGCATAGCAGTTAGCGCTCATGTTACGGTTAATACCAAAACCTGCGTAAGGGATGCAATCCCAAACACGAGCCTCGTTGTAACCACACAACATATTGCTAACATTGAACAAAACCTGCTCATTCAAAGTCCAATACTTATTTGCATTTGTTGACTTATTCTCAGAAACTACTGTACGGCCCCAAACGCCATTGAACTTGGTACGGAGACCGAGACCTGGTGTGAACCACTTACCTACAGCAACAGAGAAGCCGAGATTGTTTCTGAAACCCTTGAATGGGCTCTTAGAGAAACCATTGTCCTCTTCCTGGTTGCCCCAGAATGCAGAACCAGCAACGTTTGCCTGAACAAACCAATTGCTCCAGAAAGAATTTGTTGCAACGCTATACTTCTCAGTAGTTGCTGAATCCTGAGCCATACTGCCCATTGTTACGCTAGCCAATGCTAGCACTGCTAATAACTTTTTCATAACTTTATAATTTAAAAATCAATTTATATATATCTTCTGAATGACGGAGCAAAGATAATACTATTTTTTGAAATAACCTTCATTTTCTAAAAAAAAAATAGCATTTTTCGTTAACTTTTTTAAGAAAAACGGGATTTTTCCCCGCTTTTAACCTAAAAGATGCTCAATTTCCTGCTGACGGAGGATACAAAGTACCGACTTTCCGTCGGGCGTATAATTGACATTCTGGCAGGCAAAAAGATCATTCACCAGCCCCTCCATCTCTTCATTACTCAATATCTGTCCCTGAGGTATTGCAGCCTGGCGAGCCAGACTCAAAGCCAAAGTCTGATTGATTTCATCAATGGCTGATACGCCCTTTTCTACTGCAGAAGAAACCATGTCCTGTACCAGTTTAAGAGGATTCAATCCTTCAAGTCCGCCAGGAACTGAATTAACGGCATAGCTTCCGCCTCCAAGATCTTCCAGTTCAAAGCCCATCGATTCCATTTCAGGCAGGATCTTTTCAAAGATTACCTTCTCAGACATCGGGAACTGCACAACCTCAGGGAAGAGGACTTTCTGTGAATGAAAGGTCCGGTCAGCCAACTGGCGCAAATACTGTTCGAACAAGACACGCACATGGGCACGATGCTGGTCGATAATCATCAATCCCGATTTTACCGCAGTCATGATATACTTACCTTTATACTGATAATGGGCTGGCGATTTCTCTGCAATGATACTGTCTGGCGTATTATCCTGACTAGAATCATCGGAAAACACCATGGTCTGCTCCATCCCCTGCACATCATCCTGATCTTTGAGTCCTTCATAAAGCTGTTCCCATTTTTCATCCACCTGAGGCTTTGACTTAGGAACAGAGAAGCCTGCTCCCATAGGAACTGCTCCTGTGGAAGAGGAAGACTTGAACGGATTATAACCAGGATTCAAACTGATCTTCGGTGCCACAGCAGCAGTGCTCATCTCCGGATTATAAACAGGGATGTCCGGTTTATCCTCGGTATCGAAATCAATGGTAGGTACATCATTGAACATACCGATGGACTCCTTGACCGAAGCCGAGAGGATTTGCCAGATAGCCTGCTCATTCTCGAATTTGATTTCAGTCTTCGTAGGATGGATATTCACATCAATATCCTTCGGATCTACATCAAAATACAGAAAGTAAGGCACCTGTTCACCCTGAGGAACCAGACGGTCATAAGCAGCCATCACAGCCTTATTGAAATAAGGATGTTTCATATATCTCCCGTTGACAAAGAAGAACTGATGCACACCTTTCTTTCTGGCAGATTCCGGTTTGCCCACAAATCCAGACACCTTACACATAGTGGTTTCTACATTTACCGGCAGGAGTTCCTGATTGAAACGCTTGCCGAAGACATCGAGAATGCGCTGACGCAAATTAGCGGCACGCAAATTGAATACTTCGGTACCATTGCTATGGAAAGTAAAGGTGATTTGAGGATTTACCAATGCAATCCGCTCGAAAGCCGTCAGAATATTGTTCAACTCTGTAGAATTGGACTTCAGGAACTTCCTTCGCGCGGGTACATTATAAAAGATATTGCTGACAGAGAAGATGCTTCCCACAGCACAGGAGCATGGTTCCTGTTTCTCATATCGGGAACCAGAAATCTGTATCAGGGTTCCTATCTCATCGGTAGCCTGTCGTGACTTCAGTTCTACCTGAGCCACAGCAGCTATAGACGCCAAAGCTTCGCCACGGAAGCCCATGGTGCGAAGTGCAAACAAATCATCAGCCTTACGGATTTTGGAAGTAGAATGACGTTCGAAAGCCAAACGAGCATCTGTTTCAGACATACCTTTTCCATCATCTATCACCTGGATGTTGGTACGGCCAGCATCGGTAACTGTGACATGGATATTCCTGGCACCCGCATCGACTGCATTTTCGACCAGCTCCTTGATAACTGAAGCCGGACGCTGTATAACCTCACCTGCTGCTATCTGATTGGCAACAGAATCGGGTAAAAGTTGAATAATATCACTCATCTCTAAATATTAATCATATAAGAAAATGATGCTTCATTATAATCAGTCAGTCAGTTTCTGAAGTGGAGCTTCATGACGCTTAATGTTCTTGAGTTCGGAGCCCTTGGATTTACCACGCCATACAAAGATATCATTCTTATCTTTAGGACGCAAGTCCTCGAACCAGGCAAAATTGTTAAGTTTATATTTTGCCGGCGGAATCTGCGTCATAGGATACATGGTAGATGTAAACTTATTGGTCCAGATTTTCTCCATCTTCCTGCCCGGTCCCATATACATGCGCATAGTATCGGTCTCCAGAAAATTCAAGCCAATGAGCGAACTGTCCTTATCATCCGTCATATAATAGATGGTCTGCACATTACCGATAGACTCTCCTTGTTTAATCTCACCTTTTTCAAAGTAAGATTTCATCTCAGAAGAACTGATCTGATTGAAATGAACACTATCCGGCATCTGCTCTACAGACAGCGCCTGTCCGATGACATGGGCAAAACGAACGGTAGAGTCGTTCATGAAGACTAGAATCTTCTCGCCCAGCAACTGACGGTTTCCATTCCAGACGATAGGATCCTTATACATGGTCATGCAGGAATCCTGAGAATTGAAAACCAGGGAATCGCAAATGGCCTGCATATCCAGGCGATAGGCACGGACCTTAGGATAAGCATGCACCTTACGGTATACCGAATCGGTATTGATATGGAAGGTATTGATACGCATGGTATCAGAATGAACCCAAAGGGTATCTTTCTGCGAATAGTCGAACGCTACAGGATTGCGGGTGGCAAAGCCATTACCGGTTTTCTCGTTGTAACGCAGATAATTGCAAGTAAGGGAATTCTTGCTCTTCTTATCTACATAAACCACATTACCATATCCGGTACTCTCTCCATCCTTTACATAATAGAGCGTATCACCCGTAAGTGTCTTGTCTTTATCTATAACCGTAGAACGGCCGTAAAGCTGTGCTCTATCGGTCTTGGTATCATAATATCCGTCTTCTGTCTTGACAACACTTGCACCAGAAACAATCTTAGAAGGTCCTACCATGTGAGCCTTTGACTTACGGACATCGTAATACAAAGTATCGGTAGTAACAACCTCCTTGCCGCTGCGCAACTTAACATTATAGACAAACTTAGCCTCACGCGTTTCGGTATGATACTCACCCCAATCGGCAACCAGCTTATCTTTACCATCAATCAGCGTTCCGCCGTCAAAGAAGTTTGCCATATTATACAAGCGGTCGAAATCCAAGCTATCAGTACGCAAAGTCTGTCGACGATGATGCAAGACCACATTCTTGCGTGCTCTCATCATCTGCATCTGCCCATCATACTCTGCTCTATCACAAGTGAGTGACAAGGTGTCTCCCTGCCGGTAATGAACATGTCCGAAAGCTTTCACGGAATTAGAAGCCTGATAGAAATACGCGCTGTCACAGGTAAGATGACTGCCCTGATGCAAGAAAGAGACTTTACCTTTCAATATTTGGGCATCAGGATTATTACCGAACATATCATAGTACAATTCATCTGCATGCAAAAGATATACGCGGTCACCATGAGGGCGTTTTCTGGCATGCTTCTTTGGAGCCTGCATGGCTTGCATCAGACAAAACCCAAACAGGCATAGAACCATAACCGATATGATTCTATGCCCTCTGATATGATTATTTAATCTTTTATTTATCATTTAATCCAACCTTGATATTCAAACTTACAATCCTTATAGCGATCGTTCATACGAACATAAGTCTGCTTGATTTTATTGACTACCCAATCGTGCAAGGTCTGGGCACGCTCCTTAGCCAACACTACATCCTTCATCACCTGAAAATCTTCGGTAATAGTAGCTCTATGTCCGTCAACACGGCTTACCAGTTTTACCAAAGCACAAGTGGTTTTACCCTTGGAATTCACCATCGTGAAAGGTGCAGAAACCTCACCAACCTTCATTGTATCTACCGTACGGGCAACCTCGGTAGGTAGATCCTTCATCTGGAAGCGGGAAGTTCTTGACTGGTCAGGAGTAACATTGGCCATCAACCCCTTGTTGTTGCGGGTATCCTTATCATCAGACAATGCTTCAACAGCCTGCTCAAAGGTAAACTTAGCGGCACGAATATCATTACCGATAGAATCCAGACGGCCGATAGACTTATCAATAGCATCTTGAGAAACCTGAGGCTTGAGCAGGATATGGCGACACTTAATCTTATCACCACGCTTATCTATCAACTGGATGATATGATAACCAAACTCAGACTCAACAATCTTTGAGATTTTCTTAGGATCGGTAAGATTGAATGCTACATTTGCAAACGCAGGATCCAACATACCTCTACCGATATAATCCATCTCGCCACCCATACGGGCTGAACCCGGATCCTCAGAATAAAGACGAGCCAAAGTAGCAAAAGAAGTCTCACCCTTATTCACACGGTCAGTAAACTCACGCAACTGATTTTTCACACGGTTAATCTCCTCAAGAGGAATACGTGGCTGCATGGTAAGAATCTCAACCTCTACCTCTGTAGGAACAAAAGGGATACTGTCGGCAGGTAAATCCTTAAAGTATTTACGTACCTGAGCTGGAGACACCTTGATATCCTTCACCAGTTCCTGCTTCATCTTCTGAATCAGCTGTTGGTTTTTGAAATCATCATGCATCTGCTGGCGCATCTGGGTGATACTTTGCTTGCGATACTCCTCCAGTTTTTCACGAGAACCAATCATGGAAACCCAACTGTTGATCTGTTCGTCGATACCATTCATGACTTCTGACTCAGATACTTCGATACTATCAATAGCTGCTTGATGGAGAAACAGTTTCTGAACGGCAATCTGCTCAGGAATAGAGCAGTCTGGGTCACCAGTATATTTAATACCTTCAGCCTCAGCCTGCAAACGGGTTACCTCGACGTCTGACTTCAGGATAGCCTCATCGCCGACAACCCAAATTACCTCATCAACCACACTACCCTCATTGATTTTCTGAGAATCAGCAGCAGCTTGTTGCTTGATATTTGCAGAATCAGCCTCATGAGCCAAAGCACTACGGCTTGCTCTAGTTGCACTAGCACTTATTCCTACTATCATCAGCAGGGCTATAAATGCCATTGTCATTTTATATCCAGTATTCATGTATTGTTTCTATAATATATTAATGTATATTGAGAGTGGTCAACATGCTATGGAAAACCACCACTTTATATTTCTTCTTCAATTGTGCGACCCATTGTTTCTCTAACGAGTCTTGATAGTCAGCAAGTACCACATCCGGGTATTCGCCATTCCGGGGCAGATTAACCTTCATCTTATTCAGGCGCTTCATTTCCCATTTGTATTTTTTCTTATTCTTGGCATAGAAGGCAGCCAGACCTTTTTTATCAGCAGCAGCCTTATACCAAATATTACGCTGGCAGATTTCATTCAGCAAAAGGTTTTCTACTTCCTCCTGCTGCTGGTAGGTTCCCCGCCAATTTTCTACCTTAGCATCAGCAACATATTTTTTCTGATTACCATCATCATGCTTATCCAGCAACTTGACGATGTGATAACCAAACTCAGACATAAACGGTCTACTAATCTCACCCTTTCTCAGAGAGAAAGCTACTTTTTCAAAAGCCTGCACAGTCTGACCTTTTGTAAACCATGCCAAAGTACCCCCATTGACCGCAGACCCTTTATCATCAGAACACTTTTTTGCCAGGTCTGCAAAATCTGCACCTTTGCAAAGAGCCTGATAAATAGAATCGATTCTTCTTTCCACCACCTCCTGTTCGTGGTAAGATGCTTTCTGTCCCAATCTCAAGAGGATATGTGCAACATGAACACTGCCTTTATCGGGCATCAACTCGCATGACTCGACATCATCATATCGTTTCAACACACGCCTGATATTAGGCAAAGTATCGAGATGAGCATCCTTAGCAGCTTGCACTTTCAGCTTATAATTAACAAAGCCATCGGCAAACACCTTGACACTTTTAGAATCAACCGTATTTCCCAAATGATTTTTCTGATAAAAGTACTCAAATTCCGACTTCTTGACAGATTGACCATCAATAATCATAACAATTGGGTCGGTATGAGCAAAAGCAATGCTCCCCGAAAGGAGCATTGCCGCTATAAGTGCATAAAACTTCATATTTCCTAATTATATTATTCAGGACGGCTATAGTTAGGAGCCTCACTAGTGATAGTGATATCATGTGGATGACTCTCCAACACACCTGCATTTGTGATACGAGCGAACTTGGCATTGTGTAAGTTCTCGATGGTAGCAGCACCACAATATCCCATACCAGAACGCAAACCACCAATCAGCTGGTAGATGACCTCCTGGACAGTTCCCTAATATATGGAAAATGTAATTTTAAAAGCAAAAGACGGTACA